>Ga0207671_10000025_pt1 | contig 271617 bp, 224 predicted proteins | sample KBSC24metaG_FD_184352 | JGI IMG/M metagenome (GOLD analysis project Ga0207671, IMG submission 184352) | Corn rhizosphere microbial communities from Kellogg Biological Station, Michigan, USA - KBS C2-4 metaG (SPAdes) (version 2) | ecosystem: Host-associated > Plants > Roots > Rhizosphere >...
GTTACTTAAGATATAGGGTATAATTTTACAGCACTGTAAACCTATACCCGGACTAACAAAATGGCAGTAAACCAAAATCAGGATTATCTCTTAACCGTGTAAACCATTTTCAGGACGAGGCATTTAGTTTATACTTTTCCAAATGCGACATTTTGTAACATTTTGGGTAGTAAATGAGTAGTAATGTAACATTTCATAAAAACATAATAATCCAATAATCACAACGCTTTTAGACGATTTCACTCAAAAAAATGTCCCACAAAAGTTTTTCTCCAAAATGTAACATTTGCTAATTCACGAAACACACTTGCTCATCGAAAAAGCATATTCCGTAAATTACAGATGCAATGAAAAAGGAGAAGATAGCAGAAATATTAGATGACAAGCTAAAAAAGCTTACAAAGCTATCTGCCGACATTGCGCCACAATTCGAAAAGGACGCTATCCACAATTTCCGGGTAGAAGTAAAACAGCTACGTTCATTTCTTCGCTTACTAAGCATTCACAAAAAAGAAGAATACACTCTGCCTAAGAAGTTCAAAAGACTGTATGATATAGTAGGCATAATAAGGGAGATGCAACTGGAGCAAAAAAAGCTACAGGAGCTAAATGCAGATCTACCAGTTTATTTCCGCTGTATAGAGGATACCATTGCATTGCAAAAGCAACTTTGGGAAAATCACTACGACCACAAAGTACTGAAAGAGCTAAAAGAGAAAATGAACGGTCTTGACGTCAAGACATTGCACCCTGCCAATCTTTCTGAGTTCATAGAGCAGAGAATGAACGCACTACAAAAGATAAACGAAGGCGAGCCGAATAATGAACAGATACATACCTATCGCAAGCAGGTTAAAGACATTATTTATAATATAAAATTGGCAGAGAAAGATTGGAAAAAAGCGCTGCAGGCAACATGTAACTTATCTGCGCAGGCGCTGGACAAATTATCCGACACCATTGGCGACTATAATGATGAACGTATCCTGCTCGATCATCTCATCGCCTTTTCTACCAAAGCCCGGATACCCGCCGAGGAACAAAAACAACTGCTGGATTTTTGCAGTGCCGAAATGAAAAAGCAAATATTAAAGAAGCGAAAACTGCAACAGGCAATAAAGAAATTCCTAAAAGCGCATCTCACATCCTAAGCAGTAAGTTCCTTCTGCCGCATTAGATACTTGCCCAGCACATCAAATTCTATGTTCACCACGCTACCTTCTTCTATAGTCTTGAAGTTAGTATGCTCATATGTATATGGAATGATGGTTACTGTGCATTCATCTTTGCCCACATTAAATACCGTCAGGCTCACCCCATTTATGCATATAGAGCCTTTCTCTATCACAAGCGCAGCATATTCATTAGGAAAACGGAATCGGAATAGCCAGCTACCTTCCAGTGTTTGCTTTTCAATGCAAGTGGCAGTAGCATCCACATGGCCTTGCACAAAGTGTCCATCCAGCCTGCTCCCCACCTTCAATGATCGTTCCAGGTTCACAAGGTCTCCCACTTTCCAGCCACCCAGGTTTGTTTTGCGCAGCGTTTCGTCCACAGCCGTTACCCGGTAGCTATCGCCCTTTATCTCCACCACGGTCAGGCACACGCCATTGTGCGCCACAGATTGGTCTATCTTCAGTTCGCTGGTTATGTTGCTTTCTATCCAAAGGTCCACATTGCTGCCTTGTGGCTGCACCTCTTTTACAAGGCCAGTAGCCTCTATAATGCCGGTAAACATGGCTGCAAAACTATTGCTTTATTAGCGTTCCTGTATGGAAATTAACTGTGGTATCGCTCACCACCGTAAAGTTGACGGTAAAGGTCTTATTAGTAGTATCCGTTAGCACTTTCTGTATAGTTCCGCTCACTGTGTCCGCAGTCCTGCAAAAGCTTTGCCCAAACCCAACTATCACGGAGTCCACCACCGCATTCATGCTCCTGTCCACGGTCAGCTTCAGCGAGTCGCCGGCACTGCAAAAGCCTAGTATCGCCATCTTCGTTTGCGACAGCGCATAAAACTGGAGCGTCAGGCTATCCGCATACAAAAAGCTGTTATCTGTACGCAATACCGAATCCACAAACAGGTACTTGCCCACATATACGTCAGTGGGGTAGAAGCATATGCTGTCATCTGGCCGACCAGGGAAACCCCAGTTATAGTTCACTGCATTGGGGTCATTACAATAGGGATTGTTGATCCTCGGGTCTGTAAACGGTTTGGAGTCCTTCCATTTCTGGCAGGAAACAACTAGCGTCAGGCCCAGGAAGCCAAATAACAAGAAAGGGAAAAAGCGTTTCATACGTAATCTACCGGCAATTTATCCATAAAACCTGTAAATAACGCGCTATTGGCGGTCTATATTATCTCCTTCTAGCAATATATAGCCTTGCGGACGACAAAAAGGGTGGTAAAATTGTTTTGTAGAAATGATAAAAAGAGCTAATTTTGCAGTCCTCAATGACCAAAAGGGGGTATATATTATGTTGATAATTGATTCTAAAGACTGCGAAAACATTGACAAGGCGCTGAAAAAGTACAAGAAGAAGTATGAAAAAGCCCGTATCCTTAATCAGCTCCGTGATCGTCAGTCATATACAAAAAAGTCTGTTAGACGCCGCGGCGAAGTGCTGAAAGCTGTCTACAAACAGCAATTAGCTTCAGGAAAACTGGAAGATTAATACTTTAACGAAGTATTTGTTAAATACATTGCGCCTGCTACTGTAATTTACTATATTTACAGTAGCAGGCTTTATTATTATGTTTGAGCAATGGCAAACGGATTTTCTTCAATTTCTCAGATTTGAGAAACGTTATTCACAACATACATTAACTGCATACACCACAGATCTCAATCAGTTCCGCGAATATATTCAATCTGAGTTCGGTATCATCAATCCGCAGGAGCTTGCCCACTTCCATATACGCAGTTGGTTGGCCATTTTAAAGGATGATGCACAAGTAGCCAGAACCATTAACCGCAAGCTATCCAGCCTAAACTCATTCTATAAGTACTTACTGCGCCACGGCCTGGTAGAAAAGAATCCTGTAAAGCAATTACATGCACAGCGGCTGCCGGAACGGCTGCCTTCCTATATTAAGGAAACTGAAGCAGAGTATTTCCTCGAAGAACTGCAATTTGCAGAAGGCTTGAAAGGCTTTACTGAGCGTCTTATTTGCGAGTTGCTCTACCAGACGGGTATGCGTCGCAATGAATTGCTACAGCTAAAAGAAAGGGACATAGAATGGAGCCTGAAACAGGTACGCATTCTGGGTAAGGGCAATAAAGAACGCTTGGTACCCCTTAGCCCCATGCTGCTGGAAACACTTAATGACTATATAGCTGAAAAGAAAAGAACATTAGAAAATTATGATGAAACCTACTTACTGGTGCTCGAAACAGGTGAGCCACTATACGCGGGTTATGTATACCGGGTGGTGAAAAAGTACCTCACCAGCGCTACAACCTTGTCAAAGCGTAGCCCGCACGTCCTGCGGCACACTTTTGCAACACATTTGCTGAGCAATGGCGCTAACATTCAGGCTATAAAAGACCTTTTAGGTCATAGTAGTCTTGCCGCTACCCAGGTGTACACACACAACAACATAGAAAAGCTCAAAGAGATTCATAAACTGAATCATCCGCGAGGGTAGACATATATTTATTAACTTAAAACGGTTAAATTATGAACGTGCAAATTCAGACAGTGCACTTTGATGCAGACAACAAGTTGGTAGATCACATTAATGGTAAACTCCAAAAGCTACAGACCTTTCATGATAAGATCATTGGCGTGGAGGTTTACTTAAGACTGGACAATGTAGTGCATCAAATCAAGGATAAGATAGCGGAAATAAAGGTATATGTTCCTAAAGACACATATTTCGTAAAGCACGAAAGCAAAACATTCGAAGAATCCTTCAATCACGCATTCGACTCTATGGTAAACCAGATAAAACGTCAAAAGGAGAAAAAGCAAGAGAAAGTGATCGTCCAGGTTCCAATTGAAGCGTCAATTGAAGAATAAATTTCAAATCCGGCTTATTAGCCGGATTTTTTATTCAAATAGTGTAATAAAGTGTTAAAAATATTATCTTGCAATTTAGTACACTTAATTAACCAAAGATGTTTCAACGTTGGACTAGTATATGTTTGCTTCTGGTAGCCAGTTCTTTGCTTCTGGGTGCCTGCGGTCATCAATACAGTAATGATAACCCGCTGCCCTTAACTCCGGCACCGGCTATTTTTATAGGTAATGACAACCAGATGGTTTATTCCCTGGATCTGCAGAATGGTGGTAAGAGATGGGAACGCAATGTACAAGCCAACGTGATCTCTTCGCCACTTATTTATAATAATCACCTGTATATATTCACAGCAAGCGGTACAGCCTATAAGCTGGATCCTAATTCCGGTGCGGTAATTAATCAATTCTTTGTAGGCGGAAATATAACAGCCACACCAATAGCTGACAACGGCCTGATTTACATTGGTGCGGGGGACAACAATTTTTACGCCATAGATGATGCTACAAATGCAGTGAAGTGGAAATATAACGTTACAGGTGCTATCAGCTCGTCAGCAACTTTTTCTGGCAGTAATGTAGTGTTTGGCTGTAACGATAATTACGTATATGCCTTGGACAAAGCAACAGGTAAACTTACCTGGAGATACACGCCTACCACTGGTGTGGGGTCATTTACATCATCTCCTGCTGTTAGCGGTCCGTTTCTATATATTGGCAATACAAATGGCAATATGTATGCGTTGAATGCAGGACCTGGTACATTGAAATGGTCATTCGCAACCTCTGCACCGCTTGAAAGCTCGCCAATAGTGCATGGCGGCAGCGTTATCTTCGGTAGTGATGATAACAACCTTTACTGTATTGATACGTCAACCGGTAAAAAGGTATGGATAGATACATTGGGCCAGCGTATTACATCATCGGCGTTTGCCTCTAACAGTCTAATATTTGTAGGTTGTTTCGATACTTATATGTATGCGCTGAACATAGTTGACGGTCGCTTAAAGTGGAAGTTGAGTACAGGTGCGCTCATAAAGTCGTCACCATTGTTATATCAGGGTAAGTTGTACTTTGGCAGCTACGACAAGTTTATGTATGCAGCTGATACCGCTGACGGTTCCTTGTACTGGAAGCAGAATACAAATGGTGTTATAGAAAGCTCGCCAATAATTGACGACTTAAGCGGCACTCAAATAAATTCGTCAATAAGCGGGTATAGCAACTAAAAACTTCCTTAAGACATTTTAAAGCTCTTGCCCCTGGCAGGAGCTTTTTGCTCCCAGAAATTTATCGGTCAAAGCGTGAGGGCTGTCGATAAGTTTGCTAATTTTATCAGATCAAATCCTGCTGATGCTGTATGCCATTGTAGATATTGAAACGACAGGAAGTTACGCCCTTGGAAACGGTATAACGGAAATAGCCATAGTAATACACGATGGCAAAGAGATACTCAATTTCTACGAGACACTCATTAATCCGCACAAGCATATCCCGCTTTTTATACAATCGCTTACGGGTATTACAAATGAGATGGTGGCTAATGCGCCGTCATTTGAAGAAGTGGCGGGGCAGATATACGAGTTGTTGCAGGATAAGGTATTTGTGGCGCACAACGTAAATTTCGACTACTCATTTGTAAAGCATAATCTGCAGGCGGCAGGCTATGAACTGGAATTACGCAAGCTATGTACACTGCGACTTGCTCGTAAGATTGTTCCTGGTTTGCGGGGTTATGCATTGCATAAATTGTCTGCTCATTTAGGTATCAACCTTACTAATCATCACAGGGCGGGCGGTGATGCGCTGGCAACAGCTGAGATATTTGGGATGCTGGTAGCGCAGGATACTGACAACGTGATAGGTACTATGCTAAAAGGTCGGAACCGGGAACAGTATCTGCCTCCTCACCTGCCTGTTGAGCAATTGGATTCACTGCCATCTGTGCCGGGTGTTTACTATTTCTATAACGCGACAGGAAAGATCATTTACGTTGGTAAGGCAGTCAATATCTTCAAGCGTGTTAAAAGCCATTTCTCTAATAACAAACCCAATAAGCAGAAGCAAGATTTTCTGAGAGAGATACACCGTGTGAGCTATAAGGAGTGTGCTACGGACCTAATGGCGCATATATTGGAAAGTACTGAGATAAGGCGGCTGTGGCCTATTCATAATCGTAGCCAGAAGGGCTACTTGCCTATGTTCGGGTTGTTTACTTACGAAGACCAGCAAGGGTTTAAACGTTTCGCAATAGAGAAGAACAAACACTATTACAAACCGGTTTACACTTTCAACACACTTACTGAAGGTCACCATTGGCTTCGGCAACTGATAAAGGAATTCGGACTATGCAGCAGACTGTGCCATATGGCTAAAGGGCCGGATTGTATTAATGAGTTCCTGGGTGGCAGTTGTGCGGGTAAATGTCCTGCAGTGACAAACGATATGGCTAGCTATAATGATAAAGTAGATAAAGCATTGGACTGGATGAAGGACCACTTGCCAACATTCGCCTTTGTAGATAAGGGCATTACTGATAATGACCAGAGCTGCATATTGATAAAAGGCGGCAACTTCTACGGTATGGGTTATATAAATGACAGCAGCGTTCTAAAAGATGTAGAGGCCCTGCAACAGCAGCTGGAACCCCTGCAGGATAATGATTACATACGCAACCTGATATATAAACATGCAGCCGAATGGCCTGAGAAATGCATTGCCTTTTAGCTTACTGTGCCAGCCAGTATTTACGGAGTAACCATTCAGCAGTAACCAATAATAGGATAAGGAAGAAGTACCATTTCCAATCAACAAGGGGAACGGTTTCGGTATTTGTCCGGATGACTGGTTTTATCTGGTCGTTATGCAGAATGGTATCGTATAGCGCACCGATGTTCGAGGCGGGCAGCATGGAACCATTGTACTTTTTTGCGAGCGCATAGAGCAGTGGATAGTCGGCCCCTGATTCCATTAGCTCCAAAGGTTGATTTTCTACGACGAATGAGCCTGATGCTGTGTATGTTTTACTATTATACGTGGCGTGAGCAGTGTAGTTGTAGGTGCCGGCAGCCCATATGCCAATATTGAGCTTGTAGGCATTGCCTGAACGCTCGAAGGAGAAGCCCTGTTTGCGACCTGCGCTGTCTGTTATGCTAAGCTGTGCATCAGGAGTGTTTACCTGTTCGTTGTTAGGATTGAGGAGGTATGCATTCAGCGTAATGGCTTCCTGGTCGCTCCATACGTACTTTGGTAACTGAACCTGGAATGGTCGCTCATTGCTATTAGCAGTGAGGAAAGAGACCGTTTGCCTGATGCATTCGTCCACTACATTGTGCTGGTTGAAATTCTTGAACTCGTAAATGCGCCAGCGCCATAGCCCATCGCCTGCAAGAATGGCCATGGGTGTGCTGCCTTGCTGCAGTATCCATATTGGCATTTGCCTGCTGTCAACACCGGGACGCTGGAAGAACAGGACATTTGTGTTTACAGCGGCTTCCGCACTTGCGACAGGAGAAGATAGCGGCGGTAATTTATCCAATACAGCCTGCGTATTTTGTGGCAATGTGAATGCTGAGAATGATGGATTGAATGCTGCAGAAACGTCGTGCGGCGGAGATGGGCTGAAGCGAGCGACCTGCTGCAGCTGGTTTAGCGCATTGATATTGGAGCCTGCACCAAGTATGTACCACACAGGCTTTTTGAGCGCCTTTAGCTGATCTGTAAGGTTTATGTACTGGGAAGGGACTTCGTGGAGAATAACCAGCTGATAATCGTTGAGGGATGCTGGCATATGGTCGGCAGTCTTTACCGTTAGTTTATAGCCTTCCAATCCGCTGAGTGCCTCTTTTATAGCATTTACGTCAGGGTGTGGGGCACCGCTTACAATGAGGATGTTCTTCTTCTCGTCTATTACCTCTACAAATACGTCCTTCCTGTTGTTGGCTATATTCTTTTCACCATCTACAGCAGGCGCTTCTATGACATAGTGATGCAGGCCTGCTTTGGTTGCTTTTATCGTGAAAGACACAGACCTGTCGAATCTGTCTGAAGTGATTGCTATTGGCGCATCGGCAAGTGTGGCGCCTGCTTCGCGAAGCTGGATGCTGTTGTTGTAACCTTTGCATAGCGTGGCTACAATGTCTGCTCTTATCTCAAACTGGCTATTCAGCGAAACAGTCCTGTTAGCATAGCTGCGTGGAATACGCAAGTCTTTCTGAACGGTGCTATCGCCTATGGCTACCGTGTACAATGCGCTGCGTAAAGCAGTGGGTTGGTACAGTGGATTGGTGCCCTGGTTGTAACGGCCATCTGTAGGCAATATAATTGCGCCAAGGTTTTGCATGCCGAAGAAATCCTGCGCGCGACTTAAGGCCATTGAAATATCCGTGGCCTGCTGATGATAGTTGAAAATGCTATCCGTCTGCACTGCGTTGCCAAAGCCCCATTGCACTACACGATACTTGTCAGAAAGGCGCGCTATGAGCTGTTGTGCATTTTTGCGATAGGTGGCTGAATCTTTGCCGAGCGCTACGGGAACGGAAGCTGAATTATCCTGCAGGAAAAGAATGAGTGGTTTCTCTGTTTGATTGCGCGTGATGGTAATAGTTGGTACCAGTAATAGAAGCAGCACAAGAAATACAACCAGGCCACGCAGCAATGCAGAAAGCCATGGATAGGGAACTGCACGACGCTTATCGGCTGTATAGATCCAATATCCTGCACCTGCGGCAACAACTATAGCTATGACCCAAAAAATCCACTGCATGAAATGGCAATCTAAAGAAAAAATATGATTGCTGACCGGTAAAATGGCAGAAGTACAACCATATATTAATAAGATTAACAGGCCTTGCTGCTGATGGGCATTTTGAAGTATCTTTCCGCCTCAAAAAAATCTCTATTCAGCGTATGCAGATGCACGAGGTAAAGAGCGAGGCAGATAAGCAGCTATTTATAGAAATGGCTGTGGATATATACAAGAATGACCCAAACTGGATACGCCCGCTGGACAAGGATATAGCAGAGGTATTTGACCCTGAAAAGAACAAATTCTTTAAGCGCGGCGAGTGTACCCGGTGGCTATTGAAGGACGATAATGGCAAAGTAATAGGACGCATAGCAGCATTTGTGAATCGCCAATACAAAATGGAACAACCAACAGGCGGCATAGGCTTCTTTGAATGCATTGATGACCAGGTGGCAGCTAACTTTATGCTGGACCATTGTAAGAAATGGCTGCAGGAGCGCGGCATGGAAGCTATGGATGGTCCTATAAATTTTGGCGAACGTGATAAATGGTGGGGCATGGTGACCAATGGATTTTACTCGCCACTGTATGGTATGAACTACAATCCACCGTACTATCAGAAGTTGTTTGAAACTTATGGCTTCCAGCTGTACTTCAACCAGATATGCTTTGCAATGAAGGTGCAACAAAGGCCACAGGATAAGTTTTACGAGCGTCACGCGACATTAGCCAAAGACCCTGACTATAAAGCGATACCTATAAAGAAGAGCCAGATAGAAAAATTTGCCAAAGACTTTACTTATATCTACAACAAAGCATGGGCAGGACATGGTGGTGGTAAAAGCCTGGAGGAAAGAACCGTGCAAAAGATGTTTAAGACGATGAAGCCTGTAATGGATGAACACCTTATATGGTTTACTTATTATAAAGAGGAGCCGATAGGTATGTGGGTGAACCTGCCGGACCTGAATCAATTCTTCAAACACCTGAATGGTAAATTCGGGCTGCTGCAGAAGCTGAAGTTTTTATACCTGCAAAAGTTTGGTAAGTGCAGCCGTTTTGTGGGGCTGGTGTTTGGTATTATACCGGAATTTCAGGGTAAGGGTGTGGATGCTTTTATGATTATTGAAGGTGCTAAGGTGATACAGGCTATGCACCGGTATGAGGATTATGAAATGCAGTGGATAGGTGATTTCAATCCGAAGATGGTGAATATAGCAGAGAGCCTGGGAACACACCGGAGCCGTATATTAACTACTTACCGGTATTTATTTGACCGGAGTAAGGAGTTCAAACGACATCCTATACTTCATTAGCAAATGTTACATTTTGGAGAAAAACTTTTATGGGACATTCTTTTGAGTGAAATCGTCTAAAAGTGTTGTGGTTATTGGGTTATTATGCTTTTATGAAATGTTACATTGCTACTCATTTCTTACCCAAAATGTTACATAATGTCGCATTTTGGAAAGTATAAAGTAAAGTGCTAAATAGAAGATGCTTCTTTAGATTGGGTTTACAGTATGTCAAAGAACATTGTTGGCAATGTGTCCTGATTGAGCTTATTGCATAGGTTCCGGAGATGTATCTCGGTCTATCCGTCTTTTCAAAGGTCTCGATGAGAAAAGTTCTCGCTGTGCTCAACATGACGGGCCTTGATATGGCAAGGTACTATTATTAACATAGGGTTTCCAAATAATCATATCCACATTCTTCGAAGTAAAAATTGAAAAGTGTTGTACACCTGCGTGGCGCATATTTTCTCTTTTCTTTTGCGGAAAAGAAAAAAAAAGCCGCCCGAAAAAAAGCTTCAGTTTTTTCTGGTTAGTGCTACTATGAGCGACAGTGCTACTGCGCTGCCGGGCTAATTGACTCTGGTGGCTTTTGTCGTTGTATTATTTATTGTTACCGCCGGTATTGTTTGGCGGAGTTCAAACGGCAGGGTAGGGAAACGTGCAGTTTAAAACCTTGCGGAAATGCCACCACTGATGAACCCCTTGTAGCCGAAGCCTAACTCAAGAAAGCCAGCGATGGTGCGGCCGAATCTAAAACCAAGTGGAGTGACTTGTATAGCATAATGAAATTCCTGATAGTCGTAGGGATTGGAGGGTAATGATGGGATACGGTAGTAATACCAGCCTGTATCCTGTGAATAATAATCTTCATAGTGTGTTATCCCCATGCCCAGATATCCATAGAACATGAATTGTTGTTCTTTCTTGTAAGCCCACAATGCTTCAAGAGAAATTGTATACGTGTGAACGTCATAGTGGCCGCTGATGCCATCTACTCCACTAGCATTGTGTTTAGGATCTCCAAGTGACAAGTCTCCTTCTTCATTATCGATGCCAACTGTGAGGCCAACAGCAAATCTGTCTATAAAGAAATGGCGATAGGTAATAAATAAGGACCCAGTGCGTAGTCTGGGCATGGAGATGTAGCCACTCATGTTACTACCCAAACCTTCCCAACCATTAGCTTCTTCGAATGTGGCTATGCCTTCCTGTAGGTAAAACTCGTTATGTTGATCTATATACCAGTCTGCATGCTGTGCATTTGCAGGATTCGTGTAAGCCAAGACTGCCATGATAATCAATAAAAAAGCAGGCAACTTCATAAGGGTATTTTTATAAATATACTATTTTGTGATGGCGTTATTTGAATTTTGTGTGTTCATACTTTTCATTGTGCAAAAAAGTATGCAAGCCGCAGGAAAAATAAGTTTTTTTCGGGCGGTGTACTATGAGCGACAGTGCTACCGGGCTAATTGACTCCGATATTTTTTGTTTTGTAGTACCATTGTATTGTTCGTTTTACATTGCTTCTGTTTTCTTATTTTCGGCTTGAAAATGATTTTTATGGAAATAACAAGTTTGGGTATTGGGTCGCGGGTGGAGCATCCGCATTTTGGGAAGGGAGTGATAGTGGATGTGGCGAGTGAATCGTATATCACCTGGTTTAAATCGCAACAAGCGACTAAAAATATAAGCAAGGACTATGCAGAACTACAGGTGCTGAACGCAGTGGACGGACAGGAAGGCGGCCCTGCGAGCATTACACTGTCGGACATAGAAGAGGCGCTGGATAACATACTGGAAAGACGACTGCACGAGATGCAACTGGTGCCTATGGGTAACAAATGGAATAACGGCGTGATGATACTAAAGCCATCCGATACTTCGCTGCAACCTAAGGAAGTGCCTATTGAAACGTTCTTTCATAAAATAGTGATGGTAAGAGACCGGCTAAGACTGATAGAACAAAAAATAAATGCGCATAAGGTGCTGACCGACGAAGAGAAAGTGGACCTGCAACAATATGTGACTGCCGTATATGGGTCGCTGACCACGTTCAATGTGTTATTTAAAGAAACCCACCATCAGTTTAAAGGGGTGGCGGGAAAGGAATAAATGCAAGAATGGCGCCATCGTGGTGCCATTCTTATTTTCAGGTTTAGCCAAGCGATTTCAGCCATGTTACGACCTCGTCGCGGGTTTTACCTAGTTTCTTTTGCAATCGTCCGAGCAATTCATCATCTTTCCCATCTTCATATTCTAAATCATCATCGGTAAGATCTGCATGTGCTTGTTTTACCTTTCCTTTCCATTCGTTCCATTTGCCTTTCAATTCTAACTTGTCCATGGTCTATATGTTTGCTTATAATGATTAAAATTCCGTGCCAACCCAAAGCTGTTAAAACTGTGTTAAGTGCGACAAATTGAGAATGAATGTTTTGTAAGTGGTCTGCTTTTTGTTTTGATTAGCTTAACAAATAAAACAGCTTGTATGCGAATAGGGAAATATTTTACAACAATCGTAGCCATAGGAATAGGCAGCATATTACTGAGCTCATGTACTAAAAGGGACCACTATAACACGCAGCCAACGGGTTACCAGAATGTATTTGACGAAGAATTTAATAATGATGCACTGGGCTGGTCGTACACCAATTCTTCAGATTCGTCTTACGCTGATGTGGCTAGTGGTACCTATGAAATAGTGGACTATTCGACCAAGCGCTCACACAGTGAAACAGTGAGTACCGGGGCCAACTTTAACTACGATTTCCAGATACAGACCAGCATACAGAGCAATAATGAAATGGCGCTGATATTCGGGGCATCTAATTTTGATAATGGATACTCCTTCTTCATAGATAACAACGGGTACTATGCAGTATACTACGAAGGTAGCAGCAGCACCGGTTTCAGTACACTGATAGACTGGACCGCCACGACTGCGATAAAGACCAATGGATTTAATAACCTGGAAATAGACCAGGTGGGCAACCTATGGATAGGGTATATAAACAATACACAGGTGTTTAAGATAAAAGCCTATGGGCTAAACGGCTCTCAGTGCGGCTTTATGGCTATGCCAGGCACTACAGGTTATGCCGACTACCTGACGGTGAAATGGTAAGTAGCTGAATAAGAGCTGAATAAAAGCACCCATCGGGGTGCTTTTATTTTATAATTCGTTCATGTTGGCTATAGCTTTATTAATTTCGCAGCAAATTTTAAGACAGATGCAATTGCAGCAAAAAATAGAAGCAGCCTACCTGAACAGAGAACTACTGAAAGAGCAAACATACCAGGACGCCGTAAGAGAAGCGATAGAAGACATAGACAAGGGCAGACTGCGCGTGGCAGTACCGGGTGAAAATGGCTGGGAAGTGCAGCAATGGGTGAAGCAGGCTATACTGCTATACTTTGGGATACAGCCAATGCAGACATGGAGCATGCCGCCGTTTGAATTTTATGACAAGATGCTGCTGAAGAAAGACTACGCTGCGCTGGGTGTGCGTGCTGTGCCGCATGCTGTGGCGCGCTATGGTGCGTATATAGCAAAGAATGTGGTACTGATGCCGAGCTATGTGAACATAGGCGCTTATGTAGATGAAGGGACGATGGTGGATACATGGGCAACCGTGGGATCTTGCGCGCAGATAGGCAAGCATGTGCACCTGAGCGGTGGTGTGGGCATAGGAGGAGTGCTGGAGCCACTGCAGGCGGGGCCGGTGATAATAGAGGATGGCTGCTTTGTAGGAAGCCGCTGTATAGTGGTAGAAGGTGTGGTGGTGGAAAAGGAAGCAGTGCTGGGCGCTAATGTAGTGCTTACACAGTCGACCAAGATAATAGACGTATCGGGCAGTGAACCCGTGGAATATAAGGGTCGCGTACCAGCACGAAGCGTGGTGATACCGGGCAGCTATACGAAGAAATACCCTGCAGGTGAATACCAGGTGAGCTGTGCGCTGATAATAGGACAACGTAAAGCATCTACAGACCTGAAGACGAGCCTGAATGATGCGCTGAGAGAGTTTAACATGTCGGTATAAACAAGCGGAGATACTATGCTATTGTTAGTTAGTAAAGTAATAGAGAAGAACTTTTTTGACTACACATTTTTAGGCGAAAAGGTATCGGATTATATGTGGTGCGCAGGAATCATCCTGGGCACCTTGTTGCTTAAGAAGCCGCTATCGGACCTGATGGCACGTATAAGCAATGGCGTAACTGCAAGGTTTAGGCATGTGCAGCGGGACAGCCGCCTGGGCACCCTGATGCGCGACCCGATAAGCAGGCTGCTGCAGGTGATACTGTACTACGTGGCGCTGATGCACCTGGATACGCTGCTGGACAGCTATGATATATACCGGCACCGCAGCGGGCACAAAGTAGTGTCTGTGAGTGTGGGTGAGGCTGTAGACCATGTGTTTCTTTTCTTCTTTATTATTTTCCTGACCCAGGTGCTGGCGCGCGTGGTAGACTATATATACTACCGACAGATAAATAAGGCACAGCATGAGCGCAGGATGGACCGCCTGCAGCTGCTGCCACTGGTGAAAGATATAGCCAAGCTGCTGCTGTGGACGCTAAGCATCTTCTGGATACTGGGCAGTGTATTTCATGTGAATATACCAGCGCTGATAACAGGGTTGGGCATAGGTGGTGTGGCGATAGCGCTGGCGGCCAAGGAGAGCGTGGAGAACTTGTTTGCGGCATTTACGATACTTACGGACAAGCCATTTAATACCGGGGAAACGATAAGGCTGGGTGAGCTGGAGGGAGCGGTGGAGCGCATAGGCTTCCGCAGCACACGGATGCGTGCCTCAGATGGCTCTGCCTATATAGTGCCTAACCAGAAGCTGGTGGGTGAGAACCTGGTGAACCTGAGCAGGCGTGATACGAGGGGTGTGAAGGTGACAGTGAATATAAAATACGGCATACCGCATGATACGCTGGATGCTATGATAGCAGAGCTGAAGACCGAGATAAAGAAGGTGATGCACCTGATAGACCCGCTTGAGATAACGATAGATACCTTTGGCGTGAATGTACTGCAGCTGATCATTAACTACCACCTGCCGAACCCGCTGGACAGCGAGACTACACTTGCGGCGAAGAAGCAGGAGGTAAATATGCTGGTGTACAATATAGTGTCGAAATACAAGGCTTTTTCTGAGGTGGCGAGTGGGGAGGTGAAGGTGAAGGAAGGGTGAGGAAATGTTATTAATTCCCTTCGCAAGCTTGTTGGTGAGTACACCAGCCGGGGAGAAATGATTACCGGGTTTCTGAACGAAAACTTTCTGCTATGATTTTTATTTCTCCTCCTGTCGACAATGTTTTTATTACATAAGTATTGAGTTTGAGGTGATTCATCCGTCCTTTCCACGTGGTATAGAAATTTGATAAATCGGGATCATTTTCTACCGTATAACCTTGATCCATAGTTTCTAAAGCTATAATGCCCATATTCAATGAGAATTTAGTGACGCAAACCCCTTCGAAAATTAATCTCCCCGGCCCTTCGTCATACCAGTCAATTTCGAGGACGATGGTATCATTATTACCAGGGTCAGTGCGATCGATAACAATTCTTTCAAGTATTGAATCGTGCCAGTAGAAATCTTTATCAAAATCCATAATTATTGGTGTAAGAGATATTAAGATACAGAAAATAAAAAAGCCCACATCATTGATGCGGGCTTTTTAGTATTTGAAGATTTTATTAAGCTAGTTTCTTCAGTTCTTCGATTTTTGCTTCGCGGTCAACTTCCTGTTTCAGGGAACCTTTTTTGTCCATGTCGACAAGTACCGGAGCGGCAACGAAGATAGATGAGTATGTACCTGTGAATACACCTATGAGCATTGCGAATGCGAAACCGCGGGTTACTTCACCACCAAATATGAAGAGGATAAGCAAGGTTACAAATACGGTGAGCGATGTCATGATAGTACGGCTCAATGTATCGTTGATGGCGCGGTTGATAACGCTCTTCTTATCTTCATTCGGAGACTTACGGAAGTACTCACGAATACGATCGAATACAATAACTGTATCGTTCATCGAGAAGCCTATTACCGTTAGTACGGCCGCAATGAAGTGCTGATCGATTTCCAGTGCGAATGGTACTTTACCATGGAGGAACGAGAACACAGCCAGGATAACGCAAACGTCGTGCAGCAATGAGAAGATAGTACCCAGTGAGTACTGCCACTTACGGAAACGCAACAACACATACACGAAGATGGCAATGAGCGAAATGATGGTTGCATTTATTGCACCTTTTTTCAGGTCATCTGATATGGTAGGTAGTACCGTTTGAGAGCTTTGCAGGTATTTGCTGCCAAATACTGCAAATGTGGTGCCCTGAGGTATGAGATTCTCTTTTATCAAACCCTGGTAAAGCTGCTGCTGTACGCGCTGTTCAACACTTTCGCCCGGTACATTGATGAGGTAGCCTGTAGTGATGTTGAGCTGGTTGTCGTTACCGATGGTTTTTACAACCGGGTAGTCGCCAAGGTATGATTTTAGTTTTTCGCGTACGTCTTCTGTTTTGTTCGGATGATCGAACTTAACAGTATAGCTACGACCGCCTTTAAATTCCACGCCTTCTTCAAAGCCATGGAAATAAGTGCTAAGACCAAGACCTATAACTACAACAGAGATAACATAAGTGTACTTACGAGCAGCAACGAAGTTAAAGTGTGCCTTGCGGAAGATAGACTTAGATAGACCTGTGAAATACTTGAAGTGACGTTCGCGGCTGGTGTAGATGTCTGTGATGAGACGAGATACCAGGATACCGCAGAACAATGAAAGCAAGATACCAATGATCTGTGTGGTAGCGAAACCAAGCACCGGACCCAGACCAAAGATGAAGAGGATAATAGCAGTGATCAATACTGTAATGTGACCATCGAGCACCGGTGCGTAAGAGCGTTTGTAACCGTCTATTACCGCCTGCTGATAGCTCTTGCCCGCGGCAAGCTCCTCCTTGATACGCTCAAAGATGATAACGTTTGTATCCACCGCCATACCGATGGTAAGCACCAGACCGGCGATACCGGGCATAGTAAGCGTGGCGTGCAGGGCAGAGAGTATACCTACGGTGAACAACAGATTGAGGATAAGGGAAATATTTGCTATGATACCACCCGTGTTATAGTAAACGAGCATGAGGATGAATATCACCACGAATGAGATAAGGAGTGAATTCATACCCGCTGCAATAGATTCAGCACCGAGGGTAGGACCTACTACCTGTTCCTGTACGATGTGGGCAGGAGCAGGGAGCTTACCGGATTTGAGGATGTTAGCAAGATCTGAAGCAGACTCTGCAGTGAAGTGACCGCTGATAGATGTACGACCATTAGGTATTTCGCCATCTACGCGCGGAGATGAATAAACTTTATCATCGAGTACAACTGCTACGAAACGCTTAACGTTGTCACCGGTCATTTTCTTCCAGATGCGGGCGCCAGTAGCATCCATATCCATAGATACTTCAGGCTGGCCGTTCATTGGGTTGTAGTCCATGCGGGCTTCAGTGATGTGGTCACCTTCCAGCTTAGCATCTCCATTGGTACCAGGCAGGGTTTTTACTGCGTATAGCGTCAGCGGAGCATTAGGATCGTTGCGGTTTTTCTTGTCTTCTTCTGCGCCGTAAAGGAAATGAACATTAGCAGGGAAGCGGTTCTTCACGATGTCTAATGCAAGATATTTATTCAGCATTGCAGTATCCTTCTTGGCTACGTAACCTATTAGCGGGTTGCTCTCATCATTCCCGAGATTTTCAGGAATGTAGATAAGAGAACGCAAAGGATATTTCTGTTTTAAAATGGCGCTGCTATCTGCTCCACCTGCTTTTTTGCCTTTGGCAGTTGTGTTGTTGTTAGCCATAAGGCCTGCAAGACTACCTGTATCTGAAGCAGTGCCTGCTTTAGCAGTTTTTGCAGTATCGGCAACTGTTTTAGCAGCAGCGGTGCTTGCAGAGTCTTTAACATTCAATGTGCTGTCGCCGCCACCTGAGAGATATGCGGAAAGCGCATTTTCAGCAGGTACCAGACCCTGGTATATTTCCTGATTAGTATAAGTTTCGAAGAACTGAAGTTTGGCTGTAGCCTGCAAGTAAGAGCGAACACGTTCCGGATCGCGCACACCGGCCAGTTCCACTGTGATGATACCTTTATTTGCATCCAGGTTCATGTTAGGGTTAGCCACACCAAATTTATCGATACGGGTAAGCAATACATTATAAGTACGCTGTACAGCATCTTTAGCTTCCTTATTAATCTTAGCCAGCACCTCGTCGTTAGTAGACTGAAGGGTGATATCCTTATCGGAAGGCTTTGTAAACAAGTAAGCGAGCTTTGCACCCGGATTTTCTCTTTTGAAAGTCTCGCCGAAGAGCGTTACGAAGCTTGCCTGGCTGTTAGCTTTAGCCGCATTTGCATCAGCGATCGCCTTATTCAGCGCAGGATCTTTCGGATTGTTTGACATAGAGCGTACCAGCTCATCGAGGCTTACCTCGAGGGTTACGTTCATACCGCCCTGCAGATCAAGACCGAGGTTCAGCTCCTGTTCCTTTGCTTCCTGAAGGGTATATTTCTTCAGCAAAGGGATGCTAACTACGGTTTCGCCAGCCATGCTATCATTGATGGCCCTGAAATGGGCATCAGTGAGCTTGTCGAGTTCAACGCCAGTAGCGGTAGGATTTTCTGCGAGTGCTGCCCGGCGTGCATTTGCACGGGCTTTGCCTTCAACATTTCGTACAATGAAAGTAAATGAAAGTTGATACAGCGAGATAAGGATAAGTGCCGCGGTAAAAAATTTTACCAACCCTTTTAATTGCATAGATGCTTATTAATTATAACTATATTAAAATGTGTATATAAACGGAAGTGGGCAAAGATAGGATTTAATATAAAAAAAGAAAGAATTGCGTGAATTTTAAGGGTTTTTTGCTAAAAAAGATAAATCGGAAAAAGTTTTAGCATATTTTTAATGATTATCTTATTTTTACGTGTATAGTTCACAGCTGAAAAAATAAACTATTTGCATGATACGGAAAATTACGCTATCAGTTCTAATGTTCTTTGCTCTACACTCTACTGCGCAGGCCCAGGCATGCGGGCAGAGTGTTGTAAATGATCGGGTGAAGGCATTGGTACCTTCCTATGACCGTAAGTTTGACGACTATGTTTCTCAATGGGTAGCATTTGAGCGGGCGCATAGCAGTGCCGGAGCCCGCACCGTACTGGCAGGGGGCGTAGGCCCACAGGTGGTGTACCAGATACCAATAGCGGTGCATATAATATACCCCGGTAGCGCATACGCAACACCGTCAACAACTAATATATATAACCCCACTGATGCCCAGATAGATACGATGGTGGCTTACCTGAACAGAGTATACTCTACTACATGGGCAAGCTTCCCTGACAGTTCAAGCGGCGGTACTTATCTGCCGATACAGTTTGTTTTAGCACAGCGCGACTCTGCCTGTAACAGCACTACAGGTATTACCAGGACTGATGGCAGTACGGTGACCGGGTATACATTGGGAGGTATAAACCTAACTAAGACCACCGGTGCATCAGAACCTGCAGTGAAAGACCTTAATCGCTGGCCGGTAGATGAATATTTGAATATATGGGTGGTAAGCAAAATAGACAGTACCGACGGTTACTCGGCAAGCAGCTCATATGTAGCAGGCTTTGCATATGTGCCAAGCGGTGCAAGCGGTGGTAACCCTACCAGCCTGGACGGCGTAACTATGCTGGCACAACAGGCAAGATCTACAACGAATGTGACACTGCCGCATGAATTGGGACATAGTATGGGACTTTACCATGTGTTTCAGGGTGGTTCTGTTACTTCATGCCCTCCAACAGGGCCTTGTGCAACAACCGGTGACCTGGTATGCGATACAGAGCCTGAAAAACAATCGAACTTCAACTGTCCATCTGATCCTAACCCCTGTACGGGGTTATCATACAATAATACGCAGCATAATATAATGGACTATTCTAACTGCCAGGACCGCTTTACGCATGGCCAGCGCAGCAGGATGATATTTACGCTGACAAATGAAAACTATGCTGCGGGTTATAGCAGGCCACGTACGGGGCTAATTGGCTCCCTGGGTGGTGTGGCACCGGCAGCGCTTACTGCGGTTTCCAGCTCCTGTACTATAACTTCAAGCAATCCTTCTAATACACAGAACGCAGGTGTTACTGAATTCAGAATTACTGATACCGCTGCAAATACCTACGGGTATATAAATACATACCTGGACTTTGAATCTGACGGCTATAACGGTGATGGCAATAAAGTATATATTGACCGCTCATGCCGCGAAGGGGCTACCCTGCTTGCAGGCAGCACTTACAGTTTTATGGTGCAGACAGGTGCGGTATCAACCGGTGAAAAAGCACGTGTGTATATAGATTATAACAACGATGGCAGCTTTGATAATACAGAGCTGGCCTTTACGGCAGACGGTACTTCTGCTACCCAGCAACTGTCAGGCAATGTAACCCTGCCTACGGTGCTGACAAGAAGCACACTGGTTACCTGCACACCGCTACGTATGCGCGTAATATCTGATAAAATAGCAGGCTCTACAGTGGCCTATTGCGGTGCATTGTCTTACGGCCAGGCTGAAGACTATATGGTAATAATAAAAGGTAATGGCCCTATAACAGGTGGTGTAACCATAGCATTACCATCGGGAAGCAATCCAAGCTGCAGCGGTGATACACTGAAATTCAGGTCTACACTGGCAAGTGGTATATCCGGCGCGACTTACAAATGGTTTGTAAACGGAACTTATAATGGTATAACTACTGATTCATTTATCACAACTTCACTTACAAACGGTAACACCGTATATGTAAAAGCATACTTTGCAGGTGCATGCGGCAGTGATAGCGCAGTATCAAATACCATTACAGTTTCCCGTACCACGGCTGTTACGCCGTCAGCTTCCATAGCACTGACAACAGGTAACAACCCCGGCTGCGCAGGGCAATCAACTACCTTTACAGTAACCCCTACATATGGAGGTACAGCGCCAACTTATCAATGGCAGGTAAATGGATTTGCAGTAGGTACAGGCAGCACCACTTATACAGGCACATTAAGTGCGGGTGATGTGGTTACCTGTATCATGACATCGAACTCAGGATGTGCAACGCCAAAAACAGTAGTATCTAATTCAATAACGATATACCATTACCACCTGGTGGCCGGCATAACTATAAATGCGACAATGCCTGCGTGCCAGGGTAAACCAGAGGTATTTACAAGTACACTGACGAATACAGGCCTAAGCCCTGCCTTCCAATGGTATGTGAACGGTGTGGCACAGTCCGGTGCTACAGGTACCACCTTTGTAACCAGTACGCTGTCAACGGGCGATGTGGTAAACTGTATAATGACTTGTCCGGATTCATGTATCATCAATCATACTGTGACTTCAAACAGCATTACCGCGCTGGTATCACCTTCCGCTACACCGATAGTAACGGCTACACACGTATTAGGCAATAACCCTGGATGTCTTGATTCATTGCAAGGCTTTACGGGTTCTGCTACTAATATAGGCATCAATCCGACCTACGTATGGCTGGTGAACGGCGTGCCGGTAGCTACAGGTACTACTTTTAATACCACTACACTGAAAAATGGCGACGTGGTAACCTTTAGAGTAAACCAGACAGATGGCGGCTGCTATACAAGCGATACCATGTCGTCTGCACCGATCGTAATGGAACTTTCTCCTGCGCCTCCTGCGCCAATCATATCGCTGATAGGAGATATGCTGGTTTCAAATATACCAGGCTCTATGCAATGGTATGGCCCTGCCGGACAACTGATACCCGGTGCTACAGGCCAATCTTACCATCCTACAGAAGAAGGCTACTATTATGTAGAAATAGTAAACAATGGCTGTAACTCAATGCCATCTAACGTGCTAGGTATTGCACTGCTGAATATTAACTCAATGGATGTAAGCAATGTGAAAGTATATCCTAATCCTACATCGGGACAGCTGACTATAGACTGGGGCAACCAGCCGGTACAGATGAAAATACAGGTGTACAACAGCATAGGACAAGTGATGGTGCAGGATGTAGTAATGAACCAGACACGCAAAACGCTGGACCTGGCACACCTGGCAAGCGGCAATTACTTTGTAGTACTGCGCAGCGAAGATGGAAAAGTTGGAACAATAACCGTAACGGTTCGTAAATAGTTGGGCATAACAGACAACAAAAGAGAGATAGCCGCCATTTTTGGCGGCTTTCCTTTTATATATATATGCAATGAGCGGTTTTATAATCCTTGCTATCTTTGGAGGCGCAAAAAATATAATTAAATACTAAATTGACAGGATTGTTCTCATTTAATACAATTTTAAGATACTTACGACAGGCTGGATTATGTATTGCAGTATTACTATGTAGCATGCATGCATTTGCCCAAAAGGCAGACACATCGAAAAAAGTGAATATAGATATCATTCACACTACACTTTTCCAGTCCGTAGTTACAGACTCGGGGACAATCAGCAAATTTCTGGGCGATGTGCAACTAAGGCAAGGTGAAACCCTATTGTTTGCCGATAGCGTGTATATGAATGCCCTTACCAATAATCTGGAAGCATATGGCCATGCACGCATAGAGCAGCCAGGCGGTACTGAAGCATTGGGCGACTATATGCGCTATACCAGCGCAAAAAAACTGGCATACCTAAAAGGAAACGTGAGCCTGACAGATGGCAAGGCAAAGCTGCTGTGCGAAGAACTGACCTATGACGTAAGCACTAAAATAGGTGTGTATACACAGGGTGGTACCTTACAGAGCGAAAACACCATAGTAACCAGCGATGAGGGCACCTACAACGTACATACAAAAGACTCGCGCTTTACGCATGATGTGATAATTACCGACCCGGAATACAATATTAATTCTGATGACCTGGGCTATAATACAGATTCGAAGCTGGTGACCTTTTACTCATGCTCGGTGCTGGTAAGTGATAAATCGACACTGCATACCTGCGATGGAACGTACGATAGTAAAAATGAAATAGCGCACTTCAGAGGGCACTCGTCTGTGATGAATGATGACCAGTATATAGAGGGTGATAAACTGGACTACAATAAACTGACCGGTTACGGCAATGCCACAGGACATGTGATAGTGATAGATACTACGCAACATACAACGATGTATTGCGGCCATGCGGAATATTTCAAAAAGAAGAAGATACTGTGGGCAACTATAAAGCCGGTGCTGAAACAGGTGAATGGCAAGGATAGCCTTTTTATAAGAGCGGATACATTTTATTCGGCTCCTATTCCTAAAAAGATAGATAGCATGCAGCATGTGAAGAAAGAGAAAGAAGGAAAGATCAATAAAACGAAGGCAGGCAAAAGGAAAGCTGTAAAGGAAAAGGAACTGACTATGCGTGTGGCACCAGTTGAGGATACTACAGAGGCGGACTCAACTGCGCCCAGGTATTTTATAGGCTATCATCATGTACTTATTTTTTCAGACTCCATGCAGGGGAAATGTGATAGTATAAGCTATACACAAAGCGACTCTAATATACGTATGATGTATAGCCCAATAGTATGGTCGCGGGCAAGCCAGATAACAGGAGACACGATAATACTGCATATGGACAGCAGCAAGCTGAAAAGAATTTTTGTACCTAATAATGCAACAGTGATTTCCCAATCAGGGCCAGCGAAGGCAAAAATGTTTGACCAGGTGCAGGGGAAAACGCTTACCGGTCATTTCACCAATAATGAAATAACCGATATGCTGGTGAAGCCTAACGCAGAGGCCATATACTATTCTAAAGATGACCATGGCGCCTATCTGGGTGTGAATGAAGCACAAAGTGAACGACTACGCATACTATTTGGCAACCAGCAGATAAGCCGTATTCTGTTTGAACAGGACGTGCACCAGAAGCTTACCCCCCTGGAGCAGGCAGACATTCCCAACCTGAAGCTAAGCCGCTTTAAATGGCTAATAGACCAGCGACCTAAAAGCAGGGAAGAGCTGTTTCAATAAAATATTTTCATAGATTTTTTGCCTGTAATAGATTTCTGTTATATTTTCGCAGCCGAAATAACAAAGAAATGAACCGAAAGTTCCATAAGTGTCATATTAAACTTGCCCCAGGGGTAGGCCGGAATGGCATTGTGTAACCGAAAGGCATAATGATAACCAAGAAAGCTTACCAGTTGCTGGTAGGCTTTTTTTATGCCAATTAATCTTTGATCGTTTTTTTGTCGTCTATAATAAAGAAATAAAAAAGTAAAGAACAATGAGCCAACTTAGCCAGCTTGCAGAAACACTTATCGGGTCGGAAATAGTACGACTGGGTAATGAAATAAATGTGCGTATCAGCAAAGGTGAAAAGATATACAACTACACCATTGGTGATTTTGACCCAGAGATATTTCCTATTCCGCAAGAACTGGAAGCAGGCATCATTGAGGCTTATAAGGAACATTATACCAATTACCCTCCGGGTGACGGCCTGTTAGAGCTGCGTAATTCTGTAGCTGCTTTTATAAAAGAACACGAAGGTATAAGCTATGCGGCGAATGAAGTGCTGATAGCCAGTGGCGGGCGCCCCCTGATATATTCATTATTCCGTGCCATAGTGAACCAAGGTGATAAAGTGATATACGCGGTACCATCGTGGAACAACAACCACTACACACACATGAATGGTGGTGTGCATTGTGTAATAGAAGCACATCCGGAAAATAACTTTATGCCGCTGGCAAAAGATATAGCCCCGCATGTAAAAGACGCTGCATTGCTGTGCCTTTGTACACCGCAGAACCCAACGGGAACAACACTCTCAAAAGAAGAGCTGGAAGGTATATGCGACCTGGTAGTAGAGGAAAACAAACGCAGAGGTGACGGAAAGAAGCTGTATGTGATGTTTGACCAGATGTACTTTACGTTGACCTACGGTGATACCAGGCATTACAGCCCAGTATCGCTGAGGCCGGAAATGAAAGACTATACCATACTGATAGATGGAGTATCAAAAGCGTTTGCCGCTACAGGTGTGCGTGTGGGCTGGTCCCTGGGGCCTGCGCATGTGATAGCTAAGATGAAAGCATTGCTGAGCCATATAGGTGCGTGGGCGCCAATGGCAGAGCAGAAAGCAACAGCAGCCTTTTTGCTGAATAAAGAAGCGATAGACAGATATTTTGCGAAGTTCAAGGCAGAGCTGCAGGAAAGGATGTGGCGCCTATATGATGGCCTTATGGACCTGAAACAAAAGGGCTACGCAGTGGACGCTATAACCCCACAGGCAGCTATATACCTGACCGTGAAATTTGACCTGCGGGGTAAGAGCTTTAATGGAAAAGTGCTGGAAACACAGGGCGATGTGACAGAGTATATATTGAGCGAAGCGAAGCTGGCTATAGTTCCGTTTTCTGCATTTGGTGCCGGTAAACAATCACCATGGTACCGTATAAGCATAGGTACCTGCAAGAAAGAAGAAATAGATGAAATGTTTGCAAAGCTGGAAGGCGCATTGCAACGACTAAAAGCTTAATACCTGATATCTACAACAAATAAAAAAAGTCATACAATTTAATCTCTATGCAGGTTTACAAATTTGGCGGGGCCTCTATAGCCACGCCGACGAGAATGCAGGCTTTATTGCCCATCATTCAACAGGCGCAGCAGCCTGTCATCCTGGTAGTTTCGGCAATGGGAAAAACTACTAATGCCCTGGAAGCTATAGTAGCAGCGGCATGTAAGGGAAGTAAAGAAGAAGCAAACCAACTGGCACAGACATTAGAGAAGCAGCACCTTGATTATTGCAAAGAGCTGCTGGACGATGCACACTATAAGGAAGCGGAAGCAGCACTGAATATATACTTTACCGAACTTCAATGGGGGATAGACGGTGCAGATGCATCGCGCTACGACTATTCTTATGACCAGGTGGTATGTATAGGTGAAGTGCTTTCTACAAAAATATTCTCCATATACCTGAGCCAGGCAGGCTTTGCCCAGGAGTGGATAGATGTGCGTGATGTGATACGCACTGATGATACCTACCGCGATGCACGCGTGGACCTAGACTACTCGAAACAACAGGCAGAAGCTATAATAGGCAGGCACTTGCAAAAGGGAATAAGCGTGGTGACACAAGGTTTTATAGGCACTACGCCGGACAATACATCTACAACGCTTGGTCGCGAAGGGTCGGACTATACTGCCGCGCTACTGGCTGCCATGCTGGGTGCTGAGGGCGTGACGATATGGAAGGATGTGGAAGGCTTGCAGAATGCGGACCCTAAACTATTCCCTAATACAGTGAAGATAGAAGCCATCACTTACCATGAAGTAATAGAAATGGCTTACTATGGCGCGCAGGTAATTCACCCGAAGACCATAAAGCCGCTACAGAACAATAATATACCCCTATATGTAAAATGCTTCCTGAATAAGGACCTGAAAGGGACGGTGATACAGAATGAAGTGAACAGCATTTTCTATCCCCCGCTAATAGTGCTGAAAACAAACCAGATACTGCTGCAGGTGACAACAAGAGATTTCTCCTTTATAACAGAAGATAACCTTAGCAGCCTATACAGTATATTCCATGCACTGAAAATAAAAGTGAACCTGATACAGAATGCTGCAATCAGCTTCGTGGCTTGCATAGACAATAAAGAAGATAAAGTGCAGGCACTAGTGCAGGCGCTGGGAAAAGACTATAAAGTGTTTACCAATGAGGATGTGAGCCTGTTGACGATACGGCACTACACACCTGAAATATTATTTGACCTAACCAAGAGCAGATATATGCTGCTGGAGCAAAAAACAAGACACACCGTGCAGGTGGTAATGAAATAAAAAAAGCCCGGCGATGAGCCGGGCTTTTTGTTTGTAGTAACGGTTATAATATTTTCTTTCCTTTCATTGCGTCTTTAATAGCGGCGTCCATTACGCGCTCTGCAAATGGACGAGATACTTCGTTCAGCGCTTCTGTTTCTTTCTGTATCTGGTCTTTGTCTTTTGCATTTATTGCTTCACGTAGTTGCTGCATAGCGCCTAATGTATCATTTACTTCGCCTTCGGCGAGTAGTGACCGATTTTTCTGCAGGAATTTTTCTGTAGTGTCCAGCATCTGTTCTGCCTCTGTGGTCGCTTCTACCAATGCGCGGATCTTTATATCATCCTGCGCGTGCGTAAGAGAATCCATCAGCATTTTTTCCACCTCTTCATCTGTAAGGCCGTATTGCGGCTTCACGTCTATGCTTTGGGCTACACCACTGCGCAGCTCTGTGGCGCTTACTTTTAGAATACCATCAGCATCTATCAGGAAGGTGACCTCCACTTTCGGCAAGCCTGCAGGCATAGCCGGGATGTTGCTTAAGTTGAACTCTGCAAGCTTACGGTTATCCTGCACCAGGTCGCGCTCGCCCTGGTAAACAGATATACGCATGCCGCTCTGACCATCCTTCTGCGTGGTGTATTGTCTGCCTGCCTTTGTTGGTATTTTAGAATTGCGCGGTATGAGCACGTCCATCAGACCGCCCATTGTTTCTATGCCGAGAGAGAGAGGTGTAACATCGAGCAGCAGCATTTCTGTATTGTTGCCAGCCAATATATCGGCCTGTACCGCAGCACCTAAGGCAACTACCTCATCCGGGTTCAACTGATCGAATAATTCTTTGCCAAAGAAATTACTGATGCTTTCTTTCACCAATGGCACACGGGTAGAACCACCGACCATTATTACAGCATCTATATCTTTAGTAGTAAGCTTTGCATCACTCAGTGCATTCGCACAACTAGTTATAGTGCGGTCAATAAGCGGCTGTATAAGCTCATTAAATTCTGTACGTGTAATGGTTACTGCATGCCCTTGTATACTACCCTCGTATTGTTCGTTAGCGGTGAGATGTTTCTTAGCTTCTTCCGCACTTATACGTAGCTGTTGTGTGAGTGATTTATCGGCTTTGAGTGCGTCGTTACTTAATCCCAGTTGGGTTTGCCAGTGTTGCGCCAGCGCTCTGTCCATATCATCACCACCGAGATAGGTATCGCCGTTGGTGGCCAATACCTCAAATATACCATTGGTTATTTTTAGAATAGAAATATCGAAAGTGCCACCACCGAGGTCATAAACTGCTATTGTTTTTTCTTCTTCCGGTTTTACACCGAGGCCGTATGCGAGACTGGCTGCGGTAGGTTCATTTATTATACGCAGTACATCAAGACCTGCGAGACGGCCGGCATCACGGGTGGCCTGGCGTTGTGCATCATTAAAATAAGCGGGTACAGTTATAACCGCTTTACTGATGTTTGTTTTCAGTACATGCTCGCCTCGATGCTTTAGTTCCTTTAATATGTAAGATGACAGCTCTATAGGAGAATAGAATTTATCGCCTACCTGTACCTTCACCAAAGAGTCTGTATTGTCGTCAATTACCTTGTAAGCAAAAAAATCAGCATGGTCTTTTACGTCTTTGTAAGACTTACCCATGAGGCGCTTTGCGGAATATATGGTATGTTCAGGTTCGGCAACCAAAAGATCTCTAGCTATATTGCCCACGGTTGCATTCGCATCTTTGTCGAAATGTACTATGGATGGAACTAATGTAAGCCCATCAGTTTCACGCAGCGCTATCGGCTGCCTTTCGTCAGGACGCACAATAGCTATGAGGCTATTGGTAGTGCCCAGGTCTATACCCACTATAGTGTCTTTCTGCTGTAAACTTCCTGTAGCTATATTGATTGATACTTTGCCCATTTCTATATGTAAATAAGGGCACAAAGGTAACTAACATTGAAATGACAGCCATTTTTTCTGCTGATGGAGCGATAGAGTGCAGAAAGCAGCACTAAAAATTAGAAATAAGCCAGTAGTATTAAGATATTATTCCGTCTTTATATGGGTCAGCAATTGTTATATTTGTAATACACCCAATCGCATGCTTATCAGACGTTTTTCAATAGGCTATATAGGTCTTTTGCTGCTATCGCTTAGTAGCTGTTCAGAGAAATTTAAAGTGGCTGCACCCTATAAAAATATTACTGTGGTAGCCGGGCTGCTGGATATGACCGACACGGCACACTATGTGCGAATAGGAAAGGCATTTATGGACGAAAACAGGAGTGCACTTGTAATGTCGCAAAACCCGGACTCAAGTTACTTCCCGCAACTTAATGTAGTGATTAGAATGATAAACAATGGAGTGGTGGCCAAAACAATAATACTGAACAGGGTGGATATGGCACTGGAGGGATACCCGAAAGATTCCGGAGCATTTTTTACAAGTCCAAATTATGCATACAAATTTACGGATACGCTAGACCCTTCTTATACGTACAGGTTAGTGATTTACAATCCACGTAGCGGTGAAACGGATTCTGCAGAGACGCCTATTTTGAATAGCGACCCCTCCGTATTCAGAGTGCCGCGATTTCAATACATATCTGATACCTTTAGTATTGCCCGGAGTACACCTGGGTATAACTTTTTCTTGTCGGGCTATGGGCCGCCTAATGCTGTGATTTTTCAAGCAGTAATGCGTTTTTTCTATGTGGACTCGAGTGTGATAGATGGCAGTGTGCGACTAAAATATGTAGACTGGCAGATGGGAGATGCGCAGACAAGCTCAAACAATGCTTTTGTTTTCCAAATACCCAATATTGAATTTTATTCTTTTCTGCGTGATGCAATTGGACCGCCTGCTTCCGGCATTGAGCGTTACATGGATAGCATGAATATTTTTGTTACAGCAGGTGCACAAGAACTATATAACTATTCGACGATCACTAATGCGCAAAATGTAGGGCTTACAAGCTGGGAAATAAAGCCGCTATACACCAATATGAAGGGAGCGAATGTGCTGGGCTTATTTTCTTCGAGAGTAGTGATAAAATACTACCGTATGCATATAGACAAGGAATCGCTGGATTCGCTGGAGGCAAATCCTATAACGCAGCTTATAAATATTCATGGTTTCTACTAAAATAAATAAAGCCGGCTTTTAAGGCCGGCTCTAATAATCACAATCAAAGAGAAATTCTCCTTAGTATACTACCAATTTTTCTGTATGGTTCTGTGTGTCGGTTGTCACCTGTACAAGGTACATGCCCTTTGCTGCAATGCTATTGCCAGGTATTTCTATTTTTGACGTATTGCCATTTAGCTGGTGATGGGTGGTGTAAACTACTTTGCCGGTGATATCTGTAACCACAATATTAGCAACTGTGTTGCCTGCTTCATTTATCACAATATAGGCTGCGCCGCTGGTAGGGTTTGGTACGAGTGCTATGCTGTTATTGTTGCTGGCAAGCGTATTGAGGCCCAGTGGTTGATTGCTGATATTTATCCTATCCATATAAAAATCATTGCCTGTTGGAAGACCATAGATGTCTTCACCACCCGGCTTGTAACGGAAGCGAAAGAATACTGCGCTACCCCTAACAGAGGCGGGGATATCGATGCTCTGTAATGACCATTCGCTCTGCGCAAGCGGAGCAAATTCAATGGACGATGAGCCCTGGTTTGAGAGCTGCGCTTTGGTTAGTTTTTTAAGTACGTTCCATGTATTAGCACAGTTTGTGGAGTAGTCTATTTCCAGAGTATCGGTCATGTAGAGTGAACTGCTGGTGCGGGTAGCGCCGCTGTACATGAAATTGAGATTGCAATTGCCGGTGGCCATTGTGCTAAGGTCGAAAGCTGGCGTATAGAAGTCGTCAAAGTCGCCTTTTGGAGAGCCTATGGCAGTAGATGGAAAGCTGCGAGTATCGAAAGCTGTGTATCGTATGCAATTCTTGTCGTAGTAACCGTTGTTGTTCACTACTTCCCAATGGAAATTATTTTTGTAGTAATTGAACACAGGCCATTTATTCAAATCGCCAGAGGGGCTGAATTCCTGATAGTAGCCAATAGGGTTCATGCCTGTGGGATCGGCTACATATACGGCACTGTCTTTTGTGATGGAGGTAGTGCCGGTGCCGTTACCTGTTGCAGCAAGCTTTACTCTTACCCAGCCCGGGGTAGAGAAATTAACAGATACCGGCGTCATGCTGGTGGATGAAGGGACATTGGCGCCGTTAGAGAAGGTCCACTCAAGCCCGGTAATAGTATCGCCCCAGCTCTGATTCCTGAAAAAGAAATTCTTACCCGTGCACTGAAAGTAGCGAACTGCCGAGGTAGCTGAGGTAGTGCCCACATAATTTTGAACTGAGAAGTCTGCCACAGGGGGTAGATCGGGCCTGGGTGCAAGTGCGCCGGTGATAGTAAGATTTGAACTTGTCCAGAGATTGTCCCTGTTGCCGGTATTGCTTTCCAGTGCAGCACGCATGCGGGCTACCTGCCCAGCTGTGAACATAAGGGTACAGGATGAGTAGTCCATAATATTTTGCACATTAGTGGTATCAGGATAATCTACCAGGGAGTCGGCGCCATTCACCAGGCTGGGGTATACCTTGAAGTAATTGTTTGCACAAACTGTATCATACAACGGACATATACTGGGGTGACCCTTTGTAGGCGGGGTATCATCAACATCATCATCACCACAAGCCCTTCCACAGTCCTGGCCGCTACTATTCCAGGTATGGAGCAGGTTGAAATAGTGTCCTGTTTCGTGGGGAATGGTATTTTCGAAATTAATAAACTGATATCCGCCAATGACACCATCGGAATAAGGGTAGGCTGCAGCCTGGGATGGGAAAACGGAATAGGCAAGTACTTCGCCATTTGCCACACCAGCGCCAATCTTATTTTCGAACCAGATGTTGTAGTAATTAGATGGAGACCATTGGTCGAACTTGGCCTGGTCGTCGCCACCATAGGTAAGATATGTGTAGTGGCGGGTGATGCCAGTGGTAGGATTTCCAAGGGGGTCGCGGGTGGCGAGGTGAAAGCGTATAAAGGCCTTACCTACATATTTTTTGAAAGGCGCTATAACGCCCGAGGTATCATATGACAGCGAATAAATCCTGTTTAGCGTATTGATGAGGTGATAGGCGCTATCATCAGGAAGATATTCATCATTGTAGTCGTGGATGATGTGCACAACGACTGGTATATCGAACCAGGCAGTGTCAGACGACGAGGTGTTCTTAAAGAATTTGCCCGGCAGGGTGTTGACCTTAAGGCGCTCCGCAATTTCTTTGTTCAATGCAGCCTCATACAGAGCTATTTCCGGGTACTGGACTTTGTATTTGCGGTACATTTCATCAGTAGCACAAGGCTGATTTTGAGCGTGGACTTTTCCCATGCACAAGAATAGCGTTATTACAAGTAACAAGTTTTTCATAAACAGAATTGGTTGATAAGATGAACAATAGCAAAGACGGAAAATGAAAAACGTGGCACTAAACTTTAACTATGATTTATAGTCTATTTTTCTAAATTGACATTTGGATGACATTTAGTCACAGTGCAATGAAACTCTTTAACATATTTATTTGCTACCGAATACTATATCTTTGTCTGCCTTTATAGAAAAATGATGAAAAAACTCCTTTTGCCTGCTATAGCGTCTATAGCCCTGATGAGCATAGCAAGCTGTTCTGAAGATTTTAAGATTGCAGCGCCATACAAAAGCATTACTGTGGTATATGGCTTACTGGATCAGGCTGATACAGCGCATTATGTAAGGATTGAGAAAGCCTATCTTGATCAGAATAAAAGCGCAATAACTATGGCGAAGAACCCCGATTCGATCTATTACCAGAATCTGAATGTGCACGTAGATGTAATAAACAGCGGCATAATCATCAAAAGTATTCCGCTGAAGAAGGTAGACCTGGCACTGGAAGGATACCCGAGGGATTCCGGCAGCTTCCCTACAGGGCCGAACTATGCTTATAAATTCACAGATCACCTGGATGGCACAAGTATTTATAGACTTGTAATCAATAACCCCGTAACCGGTGAAACAGACTCTGCTGAAACACAAATAATTAGCGAAGATCCATCAGGATATAGCATTCCATTCTTTACGGTGTTATTACCTTTTTCAATTAGCAGTACATCGCCAAACAGTACTTTTAGCGTAAATGGCTTTTTACCGACGGGAACGGCTACTGTGCAAGGCATTATACGCTTTCACTGGGTGGATAAAGACAATGGATCAGGTAAAGAAACGGATAGATATGGGGATTGGCCTTTTGCAAATTCGGTACTTAATAGCGGTTCAACATCTTTTAATCTAAAAGTAAAAAATTCCGACTTCTACTATGCTATGCTGAATATAATGGGGCCTACCCCTACCGGCATAAGCCGCTACATAGATAGCAGCGATATGTATTTATACATGGGTAGCGCAGACTTGAATACTTATCAGCAGATAGCTTCCGTTCAAAATACGGGTTTAACCGGGGATGAAATAAAGCCCAACTACACTAATATTAAAGGTGCGAATGTGCTGGGTTTGTTCACCGCCAGAGGCGTACTGATAGATCACAACATACCATTTGACAATGTATCCGTTGATTCATTGATGACCAACCCAATAACTATACCGATAGATATACAGGGCAGATCGGACCATTGACGATATAGCAGTTAGAACATATTTGATATGCCTTAATGTTAGTTCATTAAGGCATTTTTGTTTCAGAATGACAGGATTGCTGACAATTTTGCCGAATGAGGGCAAATGGCATATCTATTGACTACACTAAGTTGTCTGATTAAAATTTAGAATAACTCAACAAAATCATTAACTAAGAATAAAAGCTAACTATGGGAAAAATTATCGGTATTGACTTAGGTACAACCAACTCATGCGTAGCTGTTATGGAAGGCAACGAGCCGGTAGTAATAGCCAATGACGAGGGACGTCGTACAACCCCTTCTGTAATAGCATTTTTGAAGAACGGCGAACGTAAAGTGGGTGACCCTGCTAAACGCCAGGCTATTACTAATCCTACTAACACTATTATGTCCATTAAACGCTTTATGGGCCGCCAGTATGACGAGGTGACCGGTGAAATAGAACACTTTACCTATAAAGTGGTGCGTGGTGAAAACAATACACCGCGCGTAGATATAGATGGACGCCTGTATACACCACAGGAACTTTCTGCCATGATACTTCAGAAAATGAAGAAAACGGCTGAAGACTTCCTGGGTACAGAAGTAAAAGAAGCAGTTATCACCGTTCCTGCATACTTTAATGATGCACAGCGCCAGGCTACGAAAGAGGCAGGTGAAATAGCCGGTCTTAATGTACGCCGTATAATAAACGAACCTACTGCGGCAGCCCTGGCATATGGCCTGGATAAACAGCACAAAGACAGCAAGATAGCTGTGTTTGACCTGGGTGGTGGTACATTCGATATCTCAGTTCTGGAACTGGGTGATGGTGTATTTGAAGTAAAATCTACTAATGGTGATACACACCTTGGTGGTGATGACTTCGATAAAGTTATCATGGATTGGTTGGCTGAAGAATTCAAAAAAGATGAAGCTATAGACCTGCGTAAAGACCCAATGGCATGGCAGCGCCTGAAGGAAGCCGCAGAAAAAGCGAAAGTTGAACTGTCTTCTTCACAGGAAACAGATATCAACCTGCCTTATATAACTGCTGTGGATGGTGTTCCTAAACACCTGGTGCGCAAGCTGACCCGTGCTAAATTTGAACAGCTGTCTGACAGCTTAGTAGAACGCACACTGGAACCTTGCCGTAAAGCATTGAAAGATGCAGGTTTAAGCACAAGCGATATAGACGAAGTAATATTAGTAGGTGGTTCTACCCGCATACCTAAAATACAGGAAGTAGTAGAAAAATTCTTTGGCAGAAAGCCACATAAAGGTGTAAACCCTGACGAAGTGGTAGCCGTAGGTGCTGCTATACAGGGTGGTGTGCTGACAGGCGATGTAAAAGATGTATTATTACTTGACGTTACTCCTTTGTCATTAGGTATCGAAACTATGGGCGGTGTTATGACACGCCTTATAGATTCAAATACTACTATTCCTACCCGTAAGAGCGAAACTTTCTCTACAGCCAGCGAAAACCAGCCAAGTGTTGAGATCAATGTACTGCAGGGTGAACGTCCAATGGCTAAAGACAACAAATCTTTAGGTCGCTTTATACTGGATGGTATACCACCGGCTCCGCGTGGTGTTCCTCAGGTAGAAGTAACCTTTGACATTGACGCCAATGGTATCCTGCATGTAACGGCTAAGGACAAAGGCACCGGCAAACAGCAAAATATACGCATAGAAGCTGGTAGCGGTCTTAGCAAGGAAGAGATAGAAAAAATGAAGAATGAGGCTAAGGCTAATGAAGAAAGCGATAAGCAAGTGCGTGAACGCGTAGAAAAGCTGAATTCTGCTGATGGTCTTGTATTCAGCTCTGAAAAGCAACTGAAAGACTATGGTGATAAAATACCTGCCGACCAGAAAACTACTATTGAAGCTGCTATAAACAAACTAAGAGATGCTCACAAAGCAGAAGATCTTAGCACTATAGACACTGCAATAGAAGAACTGAACGCTGCATGGCAGGCTGCAAGTCAGCACATGTATGCTGCAGGTAACGAAGGCGCTGCACAAGGTGGTGGCGACGGACAGCAACAGCAACACCAGTCTGAAGGCAATGGCAATGATGGTGGTGTAGCAGATGCTGAGTACGAAGAAGTGAAATAATTCTCTAATCGAGAAAATATAAAAAGCGGCTGGTTTATCATCAGCCGCTTTTCTTTTTAAGTTCTTATTTATTAATGAATGCAAAGAAGTCAGTACTCGGTATGTGTGTCACGCCTAGCTGTCGCAGCATTGTCACCAATTGTCCGCGATGATAGGTGCCGTGATTGAATACATGATTCAGCGTTAAACCTACAGGTACTTTAAAGGATTTCTTTTCAAAATTATAATATTGAAAAATATGCTCGAAGCTCTTATCATCATACTGTCGGGCTACGAACTGGGCTAAAACTTCCGATACACGCTGCCAGTCGGCACAGGCTTCTTCAAATGTGCCTTTGAATACTTTTTGAATCCACACAGGCTGCTCCTCCAGCTGTAACCGCTGCAACCAGACAAACTCTGCACTCCATACATGGTACACGGTCTGCTTTATTGAAGAAAAGCTACTAATGATCTCCTTATCAAGCTGCTCAGGCTCCAGCTTCAGCAACACATCTATTATTCTTTTATTTGCCCAAATGTTATAGTTGGCATATTGCAAGAGTAATTCCTTCATGGTATCCATTAACTTTGCACAAATTTAATAACTCCTGTAATGAGTGACACAAAAGATTTGGGCTTTGATACGCTTTGTATACATGGCGGGCACATAGCCGAAAACAACCGGGCGCATCTTACCCCTATATACGCATCAAGCACCTACACCTTTGACAGTGCAGAGCAGGCAATTGCCATCTTTAAAGGTGAAGAACCTGGATATATATACGGCCGCTTCGGCAACCCCACTATAAATGAGGCAGAAGATAAAATAGCCCTGATGGAAGCCTATGACATACAGGACAACAATGGCAATCCATTAAAGCTTGCAGCTATTCTCCATGCTTCAGGTATGGCAGCTCTAACTACTTTGCTGCTAAGCAATGTAAAGGCAGGCGAAAAAATAATTACACATCAGTCACTATACGGCGGCACGCAGGAAATGATCGATAAGATATTACCCGGTCTGGGGATACAATCTATCATTGTCGATTTTCATGACATCAGCAAGGTGGAGGAAACCATTAAAGCGAACAAAGGCATAAGCCTGATGTATATAGAAACGCCCGCTAATCCTACACTACAATGCGTAGATATGGAAGCACTGGCAGCGCTGGGCAAGCAATATGGATTGACCGTATGTGCAGACAACACCTTTGCTACGCCCTATTTGCAACAGCCATTTAAATATGATGTGGATTTTGTAATGCATTCTACCACCAAATTTTTAAATGGACATGGTACTGCGGTGGGCGGTGTAATAGTAGGCAGAGATATTGAAAAAATGAAAACTACAGTTACTAAAACACATCGCTTGTTAGGTGGCAACAGTAATGCTTTCGATGCCTTTGTGCTTACTAATGGCCTACGCACTTTTGGCCTGAGGATGGAAAGGCATTGCAGCAACGCGCAGCAGGTGGCCGAATATCTTAAGGCACATACGGGTGTTGCAAAAGTGAACTATCCCGGACTAAGCAGCCACCCGGATTATGCCATTTGCAAAAAGCAAATGAAAAATGCAGGTGCGGTATTGAGTTTTGAACTGAAAGGGGGATTTGAAGCCGGTGTGCATTTTATCAATAACCTGAAGGTTTGCACCAATGCCGTATCCCTGGGCACTTGCGATACCTTGGTTTCTCACCCGGCATCCACTACACACGTAGGTGTGCCAAGAGAAAAGCGTTTGCAATTCGGTATTACAGATGGCCTGATACGCATGAGTGTAGGCATTGAGAATGTTGAAGATATAATAAATGACCTGGCGCAGGCCATAACTTTTAATCATAACGAACATAAAATCATAAATAACCAATGAACACTGTTTATGTAATAGATACAGTACGTACCCCTATTGGTAAATATGGTGGTAGCCTTGCCACTGTACGTCCTGATGATCTATTGGCACATGTAATAAAAGCATTGATAGCGCGCAACCCAGGCATTGATGTAAATGCAATAGAGGATGTAATAGCAGGTGCGGCTAATCAATCGGGTGAAGATAACCGCAATGTAGCCCGCATGGCATCGTTATTAGCCGGCCTTCCTGTAACTGTAGGTGGCAATACAGTAAACCGTCTGTGCGCTTCAGGACTGCAGGCTATTATGGACGCATCGCGTGCTATAATGTGTGGTGATGGCGATATCTATATAGCCGGTGGCGTGGAAAGCATGAGTCGTGCGCCTTTTGTAATGGGTAAATCAGAAACCGCATTCGGTCGTAGCCCTGAAATATTTGACACTACACTTGGCTGGCGCTTTGTAAATAAAAAGCTTAGCGAAATGTATTACCCATATACAATGGGGGAAACAGCCGAAAATGTAGCAGAGCAGTGGAAGATAAGCCGCGACGAACAAGATCAATTTGCCTATAACAGTCAGCAGAAATATGCAGGTGCAGCGGCATCAGGTAAATTTACCGATGAAATAATTCCTGTGACGGTGGATCTTGGCAAAGGAAAGACAAATGTATTTGCAGCAGATGAGCAGCCAAGACAATCTTCTTTAGAAAAGCTTGGTGAGCTGAAAGCTGTTTTCAAAAAAGGTGGCTCTGTAACGGCAGGTAACTCAAGCGGCATAAACGATGGCGCTGCTGCTATGCTGCTGGCATCAGAAGCTGCAGTAAAGAAATATAACCTGAAACCCATAGCTAAAATAAAATCAATGGGCATTGCAGGGGTTGACCCATCTATTATGGGCGTTGGACCTGTACCTGCTTCGCTAAAAGCTTTAAGCCGTGCAGGATTGGAAGTAAGTGACCTTGATCTTATAGAATTGAATGAAGCTTTTGCCTCACAAAGCATAGCCTGCATTCGTGATCTTGGCCTGGAGGCTGCAAAAGTAAATGTGAATGGCGGGGCTATCGCGATAGGCCATCCATTAGGCTGCAGCGGAGTGCGTATATCTACTACCTTACTACATGAGTTGAAACGTCGAGGTGGCAAATATGGCCTGGCAACTATGTGTATAGGTGTAGGGCAGGGTGCTGCTATTATTTATGAAATGGTATAAGCTTAATTAAATTAATTCTCAGTTTTGAAAATAGATATTCATACCCATATCATGCCGGAGCATATTCCGGATTATTTTAAGAAGTTTGGTTATGGTGAGTTCATTCACCTGGAGCACCATAAGCCCTGCTGCGCGCGCATGATAAAGGGCGACAAAGTGTTTCGCGAGATAGAACACAACTGCTGGGACCCGAAGGCGCGAATGAAAGAGATGGATATGACTGAAGTGGGTATGCAGGTGCTTTCTACTATACCGGTATTGTTCAACTACTGGGCGAAGCCGGAGCATGGACTGGAAACTGCGCGCTTCTTTAATGACCATATAGCACATTGCGTTGAGCAACATCCTACACGCTTTATAGGCATAGGCACTGTGCCCATGCAAGATGTGGATATGGCTATAAAGGAAATGGAAAGATGTGTAAAGGAATTAAAAATGCCGGGGCTGGAACTGGGCTCTAACATCAACAAAAAAAACCTTAGCGATCCTTCATTCGAGCCATTCTGGCAAGCAGCTGAGGAACTTGGCTGTTGCATATTCGTTCATCCCTGGGAGATGATGGGGGAACAAGACATGCAAAAATACTGGTTGCCGTGGCTGGTAGGCATGCCGGCAGAAACTGCGAGAGCCATTAGCTCTATGATATTCGGCGGCGTACTGCGTCGGCATCCTAAATTGCGTGTAGCATTTGCACATGGCGGCGGTAGCTTCCCATTCACTATAGGCCGCATAGAACATGGCTTCAATGTACGCCCTGATCTTTGTGCTATAGACAATGACGTAAATCCCAGAAACTACCTGGGCAAATTTTGGATAGACTCACTGGTGCATGATCCTAAGGCGCTGGATTTCGTAATAGATATAATGGGACATGACAAGGTATGCCTGGGCAGTGATTATCCCTTTCCATTAGGAGAGCACCATCCAGGTAAGCTGATAGAAAGTATGCAATATCCTGCAGCGCTGAAGGAGCAATTGTTTGCAAAAAATGCGCTTGAATGGATGAATATTACGTTATAGATTAAGACAAAAGAAAGACCCCTGATCATTTGGTTAGGAGGATATGGTTCAGGGGTCTGTGCTGTAGGAATACAGCCATCAGTACGTCATTATGTGGAGGGAATTGGTGACTATCCGTTGCTATTGGTTGCCCGCTTCATCTCTTCTTCTGCACCGCCGCTGCGCCTGCGAACAGGAGCAACCGTATTCTTGCCAAAGCGATAGGTAAATGAAATGCTTACCTGCCGGCTGTCGCGTTTTACGGTGAATGCTTCATCGTAGTTGCTGTAGTTAGAAATGCCCGCAGGATTGCCATGCCAGAATATATCTGTTGCATTGAGGCGAATTAAACCTCTTTTGTTTAAAACATTTTTCTGCACCCCGATATTTAACATCCATAACTCGGCCAGGTTCAAGTAGCCATAGAGCTGGGGCGCCTGATAAAAGAAACTAAGTTCTGCAGACCAGTCTTTTGGCAGAAGGAAATTGTTTGTTGTGTTTACGTCGAAGGTAGGCTTACCGCTGCTTAGCGTTGTATTGGCAAGGTCGCCTTCGTAATAACTGTAATAGGCGTTTATGTTGGTTACATTGCTCCACCATTTTGCAAATTGGAAAGTATAAGAGCCACTTAGCCCTAAATATTTCATGGTGGAGATGTTTCGTTCTGTTTGTATGGAAACCCTGTTGTCGCCGGGTAGTAGTACTTCTGTAATTACGTCATGCGTTATGCTGTATGAAAGAGAGGTGATAAAATGTTGCTTGTATGTGTGCGATAGTTCGGCAGCATAAGTAAATGCAGGACGTAAATAAGGGTCGCCTTCTTTGTAAGTAGTCGGGTCGCTGTAAAACTTGTATGGGTTCAATTGCTGATAATCGGGTCGCTCAATTCTGCGGCTAATAGACAATCCCAGGTCATTGTCTTTATTTATATGGCGTTGTACAAATATGCTGGGGAATAATTGCAAATAGCTGGTGTCTGATTTTTGATCGGTTATCTTCTCATCCCCTTTTATATTGCTTTGTTCCATTCTTAAGCCCAGCTGCACGCTCCATTTACCAATATTTTCGGAGCCATTTGCATATACCGCATTGATGTTCTCGTTGTATACATAATGATCGCTAAGAGAAGGGTCATATACTTTACTGCCAGTACTTTCATCATAAAACATAGGTTGGTTGTCGGCTGTTACAAAACTTGTTTTTAGGCCGGCTTCTATTTGCCCATTCTTTATAGGATTTATATAATCTGCTTTAAATGAACGGATTTGTGTGACACCAGAGATGTTGCCATAGATGATGTATGGATTGTGTGCAACGGCGCCATCCGACATAAAGTAACTAGTACTAAGGGTTTGAGTGTTTTTGTTCCAATAATGTGCGTAGTCTGCATCTATGGTTAGTTGTCTACCCGTACTGTCAAAATTGTGTTTCAAGTTGGCATTAATCGCATAGTCATTCCATCTATTACTGGCATTGTTATTAGTTGTGAAGAAAGAATCTACCTGATCTATATTTATTGCATTAAGTGATTGAGAGCGCATGCCGCCACTGGTAGTATACCTTGTTGAGCCACCCGTGGCTGAAAGACCAATAGTTGTTTTGTCGCTTAATGAATAATCGATACCGACGCTTGCCCTGTTTGCTTGTGCGGGAAACCGCAGAAAGTGGTCTTGTTGATAGGCACCATCATAAACACCATTGGTGTAAAATTGACGTATAAGTGAGAGCTTATTAAATCCTTCTCTATAAGCGTAGTTATAAGTACTATAAATATTGAATTTCTTATTTCTGTAGTTAAGACTAAGGCCGCCGTTTGCTTTAGGATATACACCCTGGCCATACGTGCCATTGATGCTGCCATTCATGCCCAGGCGCTGGTCTTTTTTCATAATAATATTTATAATGCCGGCAGTGCCTTGTGCATCATATTTAGAAGAAGGATTGCTAATGATCTCAATCTTTTCAATGGCATCGGCTGGTGTGTTTTTCAGTATCGTTGCAAGGTCTGTTGCGCTAATGGGCTGTATCTTGCTGTTTATCATTATAGTTATTCCCTGTTTTCCTTTCAGACTTATGTTGTCATTCTGATCTACGGTTATGCCGGGTGAACGAGCTAATACTTCAAGAGCAGATGAGCCTGCACTTACAATGCTGTTCTCTACATTTACTACTATTTTGTCGGCCTTTACTTCAATAAATGGCTTTTGTGTATGCACTGATACCTCTGCTAATGTGCCATGTTTTGCTTCCAGTGCAATGGGCGGGACTTTTGTGTTATTGTCAGAAACAGAGAGATCGCGAAGCGTATATGTGTTATAGCCCAATAGAATGACCTTCAGTATGTAATGCCCTGCTGTAATAGCTTCCAGATCAAAATTGCCATTATCATCCGTGTATGCTGCCTTTACCAGTGTTGTGCTGTCAGGCTTTAGCAGTATGACGTTTGCGTAGGACAGTGATTTATTGTTAGCATCTACCACTTTGCCGGATACGCCCGCATTAGCAATGCCTGTATAGAATATTAGTAGGAAAGAAGAGAGAAGTAGCTTGCCTATCATGATAATGTGGTTTATACATACAAAAGTATTTTGGGCTGTAAATGTGGTGTTCACCCCGTGTGGGTGAATTAATATGTTTTGCTTGTGAAAACGGGGGTATTTATTGGGGGAGAGGCAATCTGAGTTTAAAGAATTAATTTCACGAAGCAATTGGCCAATGTTCTATGAGGATACTTTATCGCTATATACACAGGTTTATACTACAGGTCTTTTTTGTCTTTATAGCTTTTAATGCCATTGCGCAGAAATATCCATTTCATAATCTGAATGTAGAGAACGGCTTGCTGCAATCGCAAGTGGGTGCATTGCTGCAGGATAAAACAGGACACTTGTGGATAGGTACATTGGGTGGCCTTTGCCGTTATGATGGTAAAACGTTTATAGGATACACAGTAAGGAACGGATTGCTGAACAATTATATTCGTTCGCTTGCTACAGACTCACACGGTAATATATGGATAGGCTGCGCCACGGGCGTGTCGGAGTATAATGGCAAAACTTTTCGCAACTATCTTTTCCAATCGACCGACAATACAATTTCCAATGACGTCAGGCAAATAGCAGTTGGCCTGCAGGACAGTATATGGTGCGTAGCAGGGGGTAAGTTATACTGTATTGCAAACAATAAGATCATCCCGATACAAACACAAAATGGAGACGTTGCTATCTCTGCGATGCTGGTTGATAAGACTGCCATATGGATAGCGAAAACAAATGGAACCATCAGCTATCGAAATAATGGGAAATGGGATAGCCTGAGTATGACTGCTGCGCCCGGTAGTCGAGTGCCTATAGTAACAGATATATATAAGGACCATGCACAACGTATATGGCTTACCACGACGAAGGGCCTATATAAAATACAAAACCATGGGGTTGTTGTAGATACATTGAATGGTGCTCCTTTATATAATTTGCCTGTGATTTATTCAATAACTGAAGATAATAACGGGGCGTTGTGGATGGGAACTTCAAGCGGGGTTATGCGCCTTAACGGTAATCTGATTCAGTATTATAATAAGCACAATGGCCTTAGTGATAACGTATTTAGTGATGTGCTCACCGATGCAGAGGGTAACGTGTGGCTTGCTTCTGACGGGCAGGGTATCTTTAGGTATTCCGGAACACAATTTACTACGCTTGATGAAACAATGGGCCTGCCAAGCGGACAGGTAATGGCTATTGGCGCGGATCATTCAGGGAGGTTGTATCTGGGGACTTATGACGCAGGCATTGCTATTTTTGAGAATGGAAAAATATCGTCTTTGCCACTGCCGTCGAAGAGTACCATTACATCATTAAAGGTTCACAAAGGCAAGGTATGGATAGGTACGCGCAACGGGCTGTGGCGATATGATAATGCATTTAAGTTGTACTCTTATCCTGAGCGCCATTTTCCGTCAAATGTTATAAGTAGCCTGTACAATGATAAGGAGGATAGACTATGGGTGGGATTTATAAACGGAGCTGTAGTGCTGGATAATGATACTTTTAAGCGGATACCTACCGGAGGATTGACTGTAGAAGATTTTATTTCTATCGGTAAGGATAGCGTGCTGATAGCAACGAATGCAGGCCTGAAGCTGTACAATGACCATAAGGTAACAGCTTATAAGACAAATACAATATTAGACAGCGCTGATGCGCAATGCTTTACTTTGCGCAGCGATGAGCTATGGGTGGGTACAGGAGATAATGGCGTTATCCGGTTTAACCTGAATACTAAAAAGTGCGACGTATACAATAAGCAAAATGGATTGCAGTCTGATTTCATTTACAATATAGTGACGGACAATGACGGGAATGTATGGCTGGGCACAGGGTATGGACTACATAAGATAAGCATTGATAGCAAAGGGCAGGCAGTAATAAACTTTTATGGTAAGGGGCAGGGTGTTGCAGGTATGGAGAGCAATCACAATGCTGTGTTTAAAATGCGCGACAGTAGTATATGGTTTGGTACCACTAACGGCGCTATTCATTATCAGCCTCATACTGCAATTGTAGCTGCTGAACCTATAAGCATTGTTATGAAGTCGATAAAGCTGTTTGGTGTAAATATTACAGATACAAGTTATTTCGACAGTACAGATAGTTGGAATGATGTTCCTTATGGTTTGCATCTTCCTTATCAAAAAAATAGCCTTACGTTTACCTTTCAGGCAATATCCATGAGCGGTGGCGACCAGTTGTTGTACCGTTATTATATGGAAGGACTAGATGCGCCATGGTCCGGGTGGTCTGGAACTAATTCGGTTACATTTTCTGCATTGCCACCAGGCAACTATACGCTGCATGTGCAATGCATAACAGGAAATAGCGATCGGCAGGTAAAAGATCTTACATACAACTTCACCATAGTTACACCATTCCAGAAAACGGGTTTGTTCCGTCTTATTATTTTGTTAGGGTGTATACTGCTTGGTGTAACCATACAATACATTGTAAATACGCGAAAGCAAAATCGAGAAAAACTACTGCGTAAATTGAGGTCTGAAGAGCAAGCGAAGATACGCATGCGCACTGCAGAAGATTTTCATGATGAGGTGGGTAACAAACTTACCCGTATAAACGTGCTGACGAATGTGCTGAAAAGCAAGATAGATAATGTGACCCCTGATATTGCCCGGATACTGGATCAAATACAGGATAATACAGGGCAGCTATACAGTGGTACAAAAGACATACTATGGTCGCTAAAGCCCACAAATGACAACATGTATGAAATACTGCACCGTGTAAGGGATGTGGGTATTGAGCTATTTCAATATACAAATACAGAATTTATTTTTATTGGTACCGATAGTAAATGGCAGAATTACCGCATTCCATTGGATGTGAGCCGCAACATCATTATGATATTTAAGGAGGCCCTCAACAATTGCCTTAAGTATTCAAAGGCAACAAAGGTGAAACTGGAGGTAAGCTTTAAACGCAGAGATATACTGCAGATGGTGCTGACTGATAATGGCAAAGGGTTTGACCTGCAGCATGTAAAAAAGGGACATGGCATAGATAACATGAACGTGCGTGCAAACAGAATACATGGCAAGTTGTATATTGACTCGGCTGAAGGCAGGGGAACAGCAATAAGTCTCACATTTAAAATAGGCACTAAAATAACCTGATTGGGGTGATTGAATTTTGAGGAAAGTGTCGGAATTTTATATAACTAAAAAGCTATAAACATGAGCCGCGATCTGGATATACGAGTTTGCATAATAGAAGATGACGAAACAATAAGAGAAGGTTACAGCTTTCTGATAGGGAATACTGCGGGCTATAAAGTAGTAAGCAGCTATCCCTCTTTTGAAGAAGCTGCAAAGAAAATTGCAACTGATGACCCGGATGTAATATTGCTGGATGTGGAGCTGCCGGGCATATCGGGAATAGATGCTATACCGAAACTAAAAAAACTATTGCCCGAAACTTATATACTTATACTTACAGTGTATGAGCAGGATATTCTCATATTCCGTGCGTTGGGTAATGGCGCTTCCGGTTACCTGACCAAAAATACACCACCTGAAAAAATAATAAGCGCTATACATGAGGTGATGGAAGGCGGTGGCCCTATGAGTGCCCATATTGCACGTATGGTAATTGATTCCTTCAAGCGGAATGAATTTTCGCCGCTCACGCGCCGTGAGACTGAAATATTGGAGCAGATAGCAACCGGCAAGAGCCGTAAGCGTATAGCACAGGAATTGTTCATAGACCTGGAAACAGTGAAGTCGCACATCAAAAATATTTACCAGAAGCTGAATGTGCATTCAAAGGCTGATGCCATTAAAGCCGCCAGGGATAATAAATTCATTTAGTGCATCCCTCCATTCATAAGTAATGGTTATCTGTTTATAGGCAAAAAAACGCACTTATGAGCGATCTGCGACCGAAATATACGTAGGCCATTTATTACTTTGTGGCAAATTCCGCTGATTGGAAACTGCTGATAAGGATAATAATCTGGAACGAGGCCTTTCGCTGCCGCAAGCCACCGCCATAAATATGATAGATATGGTAGGTATTGGCCCCTTTGTTACCATACCTCTTATAGTTAGTGCCATGCAGGGACCAATATGTATACTGGCCTGGGTGCTAGGCGCAGTACTGGCATATACTGATGGCGCGGTATGGGCTGAGCTTGGCGCTAAATGGCCGGAAGCTGGTGGCAGCTATGTTTTTTTACAAAAGCTCTTTGGTAAATGGGGCCGTATGATGGCTTTTTTGTTCATCTGGCAAACAGTGATACAGGCACCCCTGGTGGTGGCAAGCGGGGCTATTGGTTTCTCTCAATACCTTACCTTTTTAGTACCGTTGGATAGACTGCAGCAAAAGGCAGTGAGCGGTGCATTGGTGATAGTGCTGGTAGTGCTGCTTTACCGGAATATTAAGAGCATTGGGCGCATTTCTATTTTCTTTGGTGTACTAACGGCAGGCACACTTATATGGCTTATTCTATCCGGTATCCCGCATTTTAAGGCAGCACAGGCTTTTGATTGGCATGTTTCATCGTTTAATGGCAATACTGCGTTATTTGCTGCGTTAGGCATGGCTTCCGTTAAATCTGTGTATTCTTATCTGGGCTATTATAATGTTTGCCACCTGGGAGCTGAAATAAAAGAGCCGGCCAAAAACATCCCGCGCAGCATTTTTATTTCTATTACGGGTATCGCAATACTTTACCTGTGTATGCAGGTAATGATATTGGGTGTATTGCCCTGGCAGCAAGTAGCGGGCTCAAAATTTATAGCCAGCACTTATTTTGCACACATATACAGCCGCGCTACGGGACAAGTAGCTACTTTACTTATACTGGGCATTGCGGTAGCTTCATTGTTTTCGGTTATATTGGGTTATTCACGCATACCCTATGCAGCGGCAAAAAATGGCGACTTCTTTTCCATATTTGGCCGTGTACACGCAAAGTATAAAATACCACATGTTTCGTTACTTGTATTGGGGGCCTTAGGCTTTCTGTTCAGTTTGCTATTTAAGCTGGGAGATGTTATTACCGCCATTGTGGTGGTACGCATACTTATACAGTTTGTTTCGCAGGCATTAGGACTTATTGCCTGGCACATTAACAACAAAAAAGATAATATGCCTTACAAGATGCCCCTGTTCCCAATTCCGGCTATTATCAGCATCTGTATATGGCTATTTATATTCTTCAGCAATAAATGGGAGTATATATTGGGTGCGCTTGCTATAATAATTAGCGGACTGCTGCTTTTCTATCTGTGGGAGCGCTATAGAATGGCCGCTAAATAATCCTTTTGTTCTATTTTTTAAATGCTAATTGGACATTGTGGAAAAATTTAATCTTTGATAATGTATCAGGAATAAAATTTTTGTGTTAAACTTGCCTAATTATATCTGAAATTTTTGTGCAATATCTTTAGAGCAAATTCTATTTATTTATTGATATAACACACTATACCTATTCGTCGTGGAAAGCCATAGAACAGACATATTTTTGGAACTATTGAGCTCATTTTTTGACAATACTATTAACTGTTAGTGCATGCGTTTCATTCTATTAGGGATTGCTATTGCCCTGACTATAGCGCTTTACAGAATGCTAAGCCGCGGCGGCAAAACATATTCTTATGGCCGTACCCAAACCATATCATTTTTATCAGACGGTTCGGAACATGTTTTGCAGGGTAATGAATCTGGCTCTATCATCATCACAAATAAAACGGTATTGATAGATGGGCAGGAGTATTGCTACAAGCCTATGGAAAATGATCAGCTGCAGGCTATACTTGATTATGATGATTCAGGACTGAGAAGTGTGCGTGTATTGCTGCCGGAAGGGGAGAAGCAATACTTTATTGAAAAGAATCCCGGTAAAAATCATGCAATGAATATAGCATAAACTCATTATAAATATGAACACGAATGGCAGGCCTCAAGCTTGCCATTCGTGTTTTGTGGCTATGTTATCTGCAATGAGCGCATAGATATGGAGCCCATCTGAAACTGGTCATTGAAATAACGTACCTGTTCTCCTTTCTGTTGCAGGCCGAGAATGTAAAACAGCGGCAGCAAATGGTCGTATGTTGGATGTGCCATTGTCGCTGTATTGCCGAGTAGTTTTTGATAGTTCAATACCGATTTATGATCGCCTTTGTTTATCCATTCCGTCATTTTAGCATCAAATTCGGCTGCCCAGTCATATACATTGTTTCCACCACTCCAGTCTATCTTCATCAGATTGTGCACCAAATTGCCGCTTCCTATTATCAATACGCCTTTATCTCTTAGCTTGCCTAATTGTTTTCCTATTTCGTAGTGGTATGTAGAAGGTTGTGCGTAGTCAAGGCTTAATTGGTAAACGGGTATATCTGCTGCAGGATACATGGGCAGCAATACACTCCAGGTGCCATGGTCGAGGCCCCAGCTATCATCTGTTGTCACCTGTGTGCTATTGACGATGCCGGTTGTTTCTTTTGCCAGCTCAGGTGCGCCGGGTGCAGGGTATTGCGCTTCAAAGAGCTCGCGCGGAAAACCACCGAAATCGTGAATGGTTTTCGGTTTAGTGTTGTCGGTTACCTTAGTGCCATTGGTTATCCAGTGTGCAGATATAGATAAAATAGCCTGTGGCTTAGGCAATGTCCTGCCTAACTGCTGCCAGCTGCGGTGGAAAGCATTATCCTCTATAGCATTCATTGGGCTGCCATGACCTATAAATAATACAGGCATGCGCGCTGAAGGCGATAAATGATGTTCAAGTGCTTGCAGTGCAGATAAGCCAGACATATGTGCAAATTGCGCGAGTGCTGCGAGGCTGCCCGCTTTTAAAAATAAACGCCGGTCCATAAAGTTATCGGCAATTTTTATACCATTACAAATTTACATGTACATACACCAGTTAACAAGTTCAATTACTAATGGCATTATAATATTTGGCTATAGTAAATGAATATCCGGGAAACCTGTAAATTCATATTGTATTTATGACAAAGAAAGAAATCCCCGCATACATTGAGCATCTTTCAAAAGATAAAAAGCTGCTGCCAATAATAACAGAACTTGGTCCTTTAGAACCAAAAAAAAGAAAGAATGTGTGCCTGCGTCTATGCGCATCAATTATGAGTCAGCAATTGTCCACACGTGTGGCAGAGGTGCTTTTTAAACGCTTTCTTGAATTGTATGATGGAGAAGAACCTATGCCCCAGGAGATAGCTGATATGCCTTTTGACAAGCTGCGGGCTATAGGCCTTTCTAATGCCAAAGTGAACTATGTGCAGAATGTAGCAAGATTCATTATTGAGCATCAGCTGGATGACAGGAAGATAAACAAGATGAGCAATGAAGAACTGATAGAAACCCTTACGCAAATAAAAGGCGTGGGCCGCTGGACGGTAGAGATGTTGCTGATGTTTTCATTGGGTCGGGAGGATGTATTTGCAGTGGATGACCTGGGTATACAGCAGGCTATGATAAAGCTGTATAAAATAAACCCTGAGAATAAGAAGGATATGAAGGAAAAGATGCTGCGCCAATCTCAAAAATGGGCTCCCTACCGCAGCTATGCCTGTATGTACCTGTGGCGCCATAAAGATGCTACGCAATAAGCTGCATGCCTTTAAAAGACCACTATAAGATATTGGGTGTTTCTCCGCATGCAGACCTGCAGGAGATAAAGAAAGCCTATCGCAAGCTGGCGTTTCAATATCATCCGGATACTAATAAAGAGAACCAGTTTACAGAGGCACATTTTAAAGAGCTAAATGAGGCGTACAACGTTTTATCTAACAGTGGTAAACGGAGAAAGTATGATGAAGAATGCTGGCTGGCAGGTATGGACCGGCGTATGCGGCATGAGCAGCATATAAGCCCTGAATGGATACTGCAGGAATGTAAAAAGCTGAGTAGGCATATGCAGACGGTGGATACCTATCGTATGAGCCATAGCAGTCTGCGAGACTACGTGCTGCTTATACTTTCAGACTCGCATATGGCTGTGCTTAAGCAGTGTAACGACACAGAGAAAAACAATCAAATAGTAGTTGAGTTGCTAAAAGCTACGAGGTGGTTAGAATTGCGTTACATGAGAGAGATTGAGGAGCGTCTGACTCTATTGGCTGATGATGAGTCATTGCGGCGGCAGATGTATGTGCAGCTCTGGCAGAGGCAAAAGCATGAAAAGCGAGATCGATATATGCCTTTGATAATAGCTATTATTACATTGCTGCTTTGTGCGTTGATGTACCTTTATGGAATTAAAAAGTAGCTATGGCTTTTTGATAGGGCGAAGATGCACAAACAGGTATAGCGGATTCATATTGTCTGTATGTTTTTTCGCTTCGGGCAGATCTATTTCCTTGCCAGTTACATAGCGGTATAATGCTATTGCAAGCGAGCGGCCGTGATCTTCATTTTCAAGCAGAAACGAGTATGTTTTGCCTGCGCCGTATGTTGTATTAAATTCTTCTTCAGTGGTCGGAACATCGCGGGTGATAGACATGTTAAAATCATAACGGATGTTGTCTTCATTATGAAGCACATCTGCAGCTATGGTATGTAGCACATCGGTAAGGGTTGTCATTTTAGCCATTATCTGGTATGCAAAGATAATATTATTAAAATAAAAAGAGCCGTTATTTAACCGCTCTTTTTATTTCGTGTTAGTTAAGACTCCGGAAGTCTACCGGTACCAGGCGGCTGACGCCGGGCTCCTGCATGGTGACCCCATAGATAACATCGACAGATGCCATTGTTTGCTTGTTGTGCGTTACAATGATAAACTGAGAATTGTCTGAGAACTTGCGTATCATTTGTGTGAACTTGCCTACGTTCGCATCATCCAGCGGTGCGTCCACTTCATCAAGAATACAGAATGGAGCGGGCTTAATAAGATATATAGCAAACAGGAAGGCTGTAGAAGTAAGCGTTTTTTCACCGCCTGACAGCTGTGTGAGTGTGCTTGGCTTCTTGCCTTTTGGTTGTGCATATATTTCTATGCCGCTATCGGCTACATTGTCCGGATCTGTTAGACGCAGGTCACAATTGTCATCTTCTGTAAATAATGCTTTAAATACCGTAACGAAGTTAGTACGCACCATGTCAAATGTTTCGCGGAACTTGGCGTTAGCTGTATTTTCTACTTCTTCAATAGTAGAGAGCAATGATTCTTTTGCACTTACCAGGTCATTGCGCTGCTCCACAATAAAGTCATTGCGTGACTTCATTTCAGTATAGGCCTCTATAGCCGTTGGGTTCACCTCACCCATGTTTTCCAGGCGCTTTTTCAGACGCTCTGCTTCGGCAGTCAACTCTTCAATAGTCGTTTCGCCGGTGCGAGGCTGGTCCAGCACATCTTCCAGGTTCACTTTGAACTCAATGCTCAGGCGTTCATTCATGCCGGCCAGCTTCAGCTTCATATCATTGAGCTGATCTTTAATGCTGTTGAGTAATGTTTCGGCATGTTCCTTTTCGCGGCGTTTCTGATTTAGCTGGCCTTCCTGCGCAGAAATGGTATTGCGCATTTCATAGTAGGCGCGATCTTTTTCATTGAGTTCGCGCTCTTCGGTTTCTTTGCGTGTCAGCAGGTCATACAGTTCATTGTCGCCCGAGTGCAATTTGGTTTCTGTTTCTTCCAGTTGCTCGGTGGTTATCTTAAGCTGTTCGCTGTTGTTTTCTATCTGGTGGCGCAGGTCGCTCAGCTGGTTGGTGCGGAAAGTCAGTTCCTGCTTCAGACCTTCCAGCTTGCTTTGCTGGCGGGTATACTGAATGTTCTGCTGATTGTACTGCTGTGTTACAAAATTGAATTCCTGCTCTACAGTTTGGAATTCAGCTTCTGCATTGTGTATGTTCTGCTGTATGGTTTGCAGCTGCTCTGTTATCTGTTCCAGCTCATCACGCGTGTCGCTGATGCTATCGTGTGTTTGTTCCAGTTGTTCCTGCAGATCGGCAAGGCGCTTTTCACCAGCAGCATTCAGGTGTTCGAAGTTTTCTATCCTGTTGCCCAAGTTCAGAATATGGTTCTGCAGTTGGTTTATTTCCTGGCGTGTTTGTTCTATTGCTTTATCATTCAGCTCCTGGTTGAAGCCTGTGATGAGCGTTTGCGTATCAGTGATATATTGCTTCAGCTGTGCAGTAGTAGCAGTAAGGTCTTCTATCTCCTTTGCAAGGCGTTCCAGATTCTTAGCGCGACCAATCTTATTACCTTCAAAAAGACCTATAGAGCCGCCACCTAAGGTGTATTTACCACGCACCATCTTGCCGCTCTTTTCCACCAGCACATTGCCGTTCTGCAAATCTATTTTAGAAATATCTGCGCTATCCTGTGAGATGTATACATGGCCCAGCAGGTATTGTGCTAAAGGCTGATACTGCTCATCTACACTTACAACGCTGAGGGCAGGTATAGTGCCTTCCGGCGCGGCAGTTGCAGTTGCTCCATTGTTTGTGAAATAGTTCTGTATGAAGAAGTTGGCCTTGCCTTTTTTATTTGTTTCCAGTAGGTGCACTGCTTTCGCAGCTTCGTCTATATTGTCTACTATGTAGTAGTTAAGATAGTTATCCAGCAGGTTTTCAAGGGCGGTGCGATACTCATTCTGTACTACGAAAACGTCTGAAAGTAAAGGTGCGTCACTGTTCCAGTCTTTGTTCTTCTTCAAGAACTTAATACTGTCGGGGTAGCCTTCCAGGCTTTCCACCAAAGATTTTAATAGATCGTGCTCATTGCGGCGGGCATCCAGTTTCCTGTTTTCCTCAACCGATTGTGCGCGAAGTGATTCCAGCTGTCCCTGGCTTTCAAGAATTTTATTTTTTACTTCTTCATGTCGCGTTACCAATTGTTCCAGATTGTCGCGCTTGTCCTGCAGCTTGTCTTCTGTATCTGTGCGTTCGGTATTCAGCTGCGCTATCTGTGAAGTGCGCTGGGCCTTTTCGTCTTCTATCTGTTGGCGGCTGCGTTGCAGGTTCATTACAGAGGTGTCGGCAATGGCCACTTTCTTTTCTGCCTCAAACTGACGGCGCTGTCCCTGCTGATATTCATTGCGCAGTTGTTCCAGTATGCGTTTCTTAGTATCGAAGGCTTCGCGCTTTTCGTCTACAGTATTGCGCAACGTTTCCAGTTCTTCACGCAGGTTATCCAGTACGATCGCTTCGTCATCTATTTGTTTTGTAGCAAAGTCTATGGACTCTTCCAACTTTTGGAGCTGTGCGCCGGCGCCGGAAAGGAACTCTCCAAGACTTCTTTCACGTTCACGCAAATGCTCCAGTCGTTGTGCAGCAAGCTTCTTGTCGCCCTCAAGCTGGCGAATGCGGTTCACTAATTCGTTGAACTGCTTTTGTAAACCATTTAGTTCTTGCTCGCGCGCTATGAATTTCACTTTGTCTTCTTCCACTGCCGCTTCTTCGGTAGCTACTATTGCTTCGAGCTGTGTTTTGCGATCAGTTTCCTGGTCGTGCTGTTCGTTCAGTACTTTGTATTGTTCATTGAAATGCTCCAGCGATGCCTTTACCAGTTCAATGCTTATATCCTTGTATTCATTTTTTATCTGGAAGTAACGCTCTGCTTTCTTTGCCTGGTTTTCCAGGGTGCGCAGGTTGTTACCTATTTCAAACAAGAGATCCTCAATACGATTCAGATCCTGCTCTGTGGCTTCCAGCTTTTGTTTGGCTTCTTTCTTACGGGTTTTGTAGATGGATATACCGGCAGCCTGTTCCAGCATACGACGACGCGCGCCATCTTTATCCTTGATGATGTCATCCACCATCCCTAATTCTATGATGGCATACGAGTCGGTGCTTACACCGGTATCAAGAAAGAGATTGGTAATATCTTTCAGGCGGCAGGTTACGTCGTTCAGGCGATATTCACTTTCACCATTCTTATAGAATTTACGAGTGATGGTAACTGTGGTGAATTCTGTAGGCAGCAGGTTGCGGGTATTCTCGAATGTGAGGGATACTTCGGCCATGCCTGAACCTGTCCTGGTGCGGGAACCATTGAAGATGAGATCTTCAAGATTCTCCGAACGGAGCGACTTTATCTTATGCTCCCCGATAACCCAGCGGATGGCATCTACAATGTTCGATTTACCACAGCCATTAGGGCCTACAATGCCGGTAATGGGATGGTCCAGTAACACATGGGTTTTGTCAGCGAAGGACTTAAACCCTTTTATTTCCAACGATTTTAAGCGCAATTCAGTAAATTTTTAGCGATCTGAACAAAAATAGTCAAATTGCCCCTGTCTTTCAGGCAATTATTTGGAGGTGTGGATAGCGTGAGGAATACTTTTTTATAATATATCCCGCATCAGGTTAAAATTTCTGCTTTTTCCGGTTATTTCCGCCAGTGAAAATTGTAATATGAGCTATGGCAAAGGCTTTTAAGTAAAATTTCCGGTTGAGGAGAAAATTTGATAAGCGGTAAGTTTAGGCGAAAAGAGTTTTGCATGATAAAGGTTTATATAGGTTGGCCGCCTATTGGCTGGCAGCAAATGCAAGATACGAAACTGAGTAGGGTGGTAGCAAATAATGATATCCACATCTGACGCCGGGAAGCCTAAGTCTCATTTATAGTACGGACCACGTATAAACGGACCTGAGCTATCAATGTAATTCTTGAATTTAAAAGATGCAAACCGTAGCGTTTGCGGTACCGGACGGAAATCATTTGGATCGCCTACGTGCGGATATGGTGGTACTATCTTCCAATCAGTTATAGTGTTGGTATCCTTTAATATGCCCCGAAAATGGGTGAGCCTGGTTTTGTAACGTGGAAAGCGGGATTGATAGGTCAGGGGTACACAAGCCTCAATAGTATCATTATGTATATAGTATCGTCCTTGTGTATTTAACCATTGTTGCTGTTTCGCACTATCTTGAATGATATGTGCAAAATCGGTTAACGAGGCTGTAAGATCGCTTTGAATAATGACCCCATTGGCAAAGAAAAAAAGAGGTGTTACGGTGTCTGCAAAAACCGTGAATGAGCTTTTAATGAGCATATCAAAATCTTTTTTGGAAGATTCAGCGCCTGCTTTCAATGTCCGGGGCTTTAGCAGCATCTGGTTCTTTTCACCCATGGGATATGGGGGGACAATTTTCCAATCTTCAATAGTATATGGATCTTTTAATATGCCTCGAAAATGAGTAATCTCTGAATTGTAACGAGGAAAAAATTTGAAATAGTCAAGTAAAATCTCTGTTTCAATGGTATCGCCATGAATTGAATAGGTGCCTTCATGGTACCTAAGTTGCGCTTGATGTTGTTTATCCTGATCATGTACTATTTTATCAGTATAAAGCACAGATGCACCTGTGCTGTTAGCGAAGATTATACCTTTTTCTTTATGGTAAGTAGATATTATACCCCTTTCGTAGAAAAAAACAGATGAGCTGGAATCTACAGGTGTATAGGTATTCTTAAGATCAGACGCGTCTATTAAGTAGTGCTCTGAATAATAGCCGTTGAGCTGCAGGTGTCCAGTCCCATTGAATTTTGTTTTCATCTCATTGAGAACAGGATTAGAGGCAGCCTCTTGCGCAAATGACTGCAGGACAAAACAAAGGAAAACTGTGAGGGTGGCTATTTTTTTCATGAGTGCGGGCTTTATGCAATATAATATTTTTAGTGTTTACAGGCATTGTAGGCAGAAAGTAGTGATTAACAGGGCGGCATATTGTATTTTTGCGCTGTAAAAGGATTTTTTAAGATGACGCTTGCTGCGCAAATAAAGTTGATTGCTGAGGATGCTGTGAAGCATCTTTTCCCGGATGTAGATATAAGTTCTGCTGTTATAACTGTGAACCAGACAAAGCCTGAGTTTAAGGGTGACTATACGCTGGTCCTTTTCCCCTTTGTGAAACTGCTGCGACAGAAGCCAGATGAGCTGGGCAAAACCATAGGCAACTACCTGTTGGAAAAGACGGATCTTTTTTCGGGGTACGATATAGTAAGCGGTTTTCTAAACCTAACCGTAAAAGATGGTTATTGGGTAAACTTTTTGCTGAATCATTTTAATGATGCGCATTTTGGTGAAAAGCCAAAGCAGGATAAGCGCGTAATGGTAGAATACTCATCGCCTAATACCAATAAGCCGCTGCACTTTGGGCATATGCGCAATATCTTTTTGGGTTATGCTACTGCAGAGATATTGAAAGCGAGCGGCAAGCAGGTGGTAAAGGCAAACCTGATAAACGATCGCGGGATACATATATGCAAGTCGATGATAGCCTGGCAACGGTATGCCAATGGTGCTACACCGCAAAGTGTGCATGAAAAAGGCGATCACCTGGTAGGGGATTACTACGTGAAATTTAATGATGCGTATAAAGCAGAAGTGGAGCAACTGGTGAGTGGAGGAATGGATAAAGACACAGCGGAGAAAGAAGCGCCTATAATGAAGGATACACAGGAAATGCTGCGTGAATGGGAGATGGGAGATGCCGAGGTGCGCAAACTGTGGACCATGATGAATGGCTGGGTATATGAAGGCTTCGATAAAACATATGCAAGGCTGGGTGTGGATTTTGATAAAGTGTACCATGAAAGCGATACTTACCTGCTGGGCAAGGAAATAGTGAAAGAAGGATTGAAAAAGGGCGTGCTTTACCAAAAAGAAGATGGCAGTGTATGGGTGGACCTGACTGATGAAGGGCTGGACCATAAACTATTGCTGCGTGGTGATGGCACCTCAGTATACATAACACAAGACCTGGGAACGGCGAAGCTGAAATTTAACGACTATAAGCTGAACCAATCGATACATGTGATAGCAGATGAGCAGAACTACCATATGCAGGTGCTGAAGCTGATAATGAAGAAGCTGGGCGAGCCATGTGCTGATGGTATTTATCACTTGTCGTACGGCATGGTGGAGCTGCCTACAGGGCGTATGAAAAGCCGTGAAGGCACCGTGGTGGATGCGGATGATATGATGGATGAAATGGTGGGACTGGCAAAGCAGCAAACAGAAGAAGCCGGCAAGGTAGAAGGTTTTACGGCGGAAGAGCTGAATAAGCTGTATGAGACTATAGGTATGGGTGCGCTTAAGTTTTACCTGCTGCGTGTAGACCCTAAAAAGAAAATGATCTTTGATCCTAAGGAGTCGATAGACCTGCATGGGTTTACTGCTACGTTTATACAATATGCGCATGCGCGTATCTGCTCTATACTGCGCAAAGAAGGCTGCCCGGTATTGCCGGACAGTACGCGATTTCAGTCTTTCTGCCTGACGCAAGAGATATTCCCTGCTGAGAAAAAGCTGGCTTTGGCATTGGAACAATATCCTGATGTGCTGGAAGATGCGGGCAAGGAATATAATCCGTCGCTGTTGTGTAACTATTCCTTTCAGCTGGCGCAGCTGTTCAATTCATTCTATGATGAGCATAGTATAGCAAAGGCTGAAAATGAAGAGAAGAAGACACTACGCCTGATGCTGATCGTGATGACAGCGCAAGTGCTGAGACATGCAATGCACTTGCTGGGTATCCGGTTGCCGGAGAAAATGTAGTCGAATCTACGTGCTTTTTAAGTCCCTTATTTCGGCTCTGGAGGCTTTCATGGCGGGATACCATGCTGCAAGCAATCCTACAAGTATTATGGTAGCAATTACCACAAGAAAATCAAATAGTTGAAGGCGCACAGGGTAGGCGTCTACCACAAAGGCACCACCGATTTTTACCCAGTGGAACTGTTGCTGGCAAATGCAGAGGATGGTGCCTAAAAGCAGTCCGATGGCGCCGCCTGTCAATGCCCAAAGAATGCCTTCGGCAAGAAATATACCTCGTATGGTGCCGCGGCTTGCGCCCATTGCTTTTAGTATGGCTACGTCTTTTTGCTTGGCGAGCACTAACATGGAAAGTGCGCCAACCATGTTAAACGATGCGATAACAAGTACCAACAGTAGTATGCCACCCATTATCCATTTTTCTACACGCATTACCATGTAAAGTGTTTTGTTTTGCTCGTAGCGGGTTTCTACTTTGTAATTGTTTCCTGTGATCGCCTGCAAATGATGTTGTACTGTTTCGACGTTTGCATCTTTATTCAGTCGTATTTCGATAGCGCTATATTTCCCTTGCTCGCTAAAGAGTCCCTGAACACTGCTGAATGATGCCAGTATATATTTGGCGTCGAAATCGTCCTGTATGTGGAAAATACCATCAGGTTTCAATACCAATGCCTGAAATGCAGCGGTAGGATCGAGGATGGGATTGGCAACGTGTGCATTGGGATAGTAAATAGTGAGCTTTAAAAATGCATTATCTACATCAAGGCCCAGCTGATTGGCAATATGCTCACCTATGATGGCCGTATGTTGTGGTGAATCTGCAATAGAATCACGACCGGCGGTAATGTAAGACAACACGTCATTTACCTTAAAGTAGTTACTGTCCACGCCCATCAGTGTAGCCACATACTGATCTTCACCACTTGTAAGTAATACCCTATCTGATATGCTATAGGATATATATTGAATGCCTTGTGTTGTCTTGATAGACTGCAGCTGAATAGGTGTTAAGGAAAAGAATTTGCCCCTGGCCGGTGAAATTTTTATCTCGGGGTAGAAAGCTTTATACAGATCTTTCACCAGGCCCTCAAAGCCATTGAATACAGAGAAAAGAATGATCATAGCGCCTGCACCCACCGCTATTGCTGCCATACTGATGCGCGACAGCAAGGGCACCGCATTGAGGCTGCGCCTGCCGCGCAGGTACCTAAAAGCCAGATGCCATACGAGGGTGCGATTCATTAACTATGTCTATTCTGAAGATTTGTTTTTTGAGCGTTCGTCTTCTATCTGTTTGAAAAGCTGTTCCATTTTAAAGACATGCTCCAGTGTATCGTCCGTAAAGAATTGTAGCTCGGGTACACGGCGCAGCTGGTTACGTACGCGGTTGCCCAGCGTTTTACGCCATTCATGCGTGCGCTCTTTTATGGTATGCAGTAATTCTGAGGGATTTTTTACCTGAAAAAAACTTAGATATATGCGTGCTTCCAGTAGATCGGGTGTCACCATCACTTTGGATATAGACACCATGCCGCCCTCTACTATATTTATACCCTCGCGCTGAAAGATATCGCTCATTTCCTCCATTATCAGCTTTGCCACTTGCTTTTGCCGCTTACTTTCTTCCATAAAACTATGTTTTTGCCAAATGGTAAAGTTAAATGAAAACTGTATTATGCGGTAGCGGCATTTTATAAGCTGCTCGTTATATGAGAGTAATATGCTAATTTCGTAGAGATTAATTGGTCATTAATAATGAAAAGAGTTTTTGGCATAGCTGCAATTGTTGCTGTTTTTGCATTCGCGAGCTGCACGGAAAAAGGCCCTATAATTGATTTTGGTGGTAGAAGGTCTGATACGACGTATGTGCAGACTAATGATACTGTGCAACAAAGGAATGTGCTGATAGAAGAATTTACAGGGGTTAGCTGTTCTAACTGCCCTAAAGGACATGCACTTATCGCTTCTCTTGAAACAAGCTACCCAGGTAGGATAGTTGCTGTAGGGCTTTATGAAAAAAACAATATTAATACAGATCCCAATCCTAAAACTGTAGATACACTTAATACAGACGATGCAACTGCTATATGCAATAGTATATACGGAGGTGTAAATACAATGCCGGGTGCCGGTATAGACAGGGTGGAAGCAGGGTCCCCACTTAGTTTGCAGTTAGATCGTTCCATATGGGGGGCACAAGTTGCTACGCGTATTAATGTAACTGCGCCAGTAAGCCTGTACGTAACCAGCCAGTATGATGATGCAAGCAGGATAGTAACCGTAACTGTACGTGCGGTATTTACCCAGGCATTTAGCAATGGTGTGAGAATGACCCTTGGCGTAACAGAAGACAGCATTAACGAAGCGCAGGAAGATAATAATCCGCTGCCTATACACTATGATTCTCCATATATGCAGAACCATGTGCTGCGTGCCACCATTTCCCAGCCAACCGGCGATATCTTCTTAACTAGTATAGCTAACAAGGAAGTGGGCCGTGTTTACCAGCGCACCTACACATACACACTGCCAAACAAGTGGGTAGCAAATAATTGTAACATATTTGCCTTTGTGCAAACAGACGGCGCAGGCAGTCAGGAAATACTACAGGCAGCCGTGACGAAACTTAAATAAGCATCGGGTATAAAAACTTTGTTATTTTGCCTTGTCTTCGAGACGAGGCAATTTTTTTTAATCAATTCAGATAATTGTTCAATGAAACGTGGAAGCAATAGATACCTGGTATATGCAGCATTAGGCATGCTTGTATTGACCACAGCCTGTAATAACAAGCCATCATCAAACGAACAGACAAGCAACACAACTCAACAGGAAACAAAGAAGATAAGTGTGCCTGATTTTAATGCAGATACTGCGTACAAATATGTTGAACAGCAGGTATCATACGGGCCACGCGTGCCGGGAACAAAGGCCCAACAGGAATGTGCCGCATGGATGGAAACAGAGCTGAAAAAAGCTTGCGATACAGTATACAAACAAACTACGCAGGTGAAGGCGGGAGATGGCAAAATGCTGCCGTGCATCAATCTTATAGGCAGTATACACCCTAAAGCGGCAAAACGCATATTGCTGCTGACGCACTGGGATAGCCGCCCCTGGGCCGACATGGATACTAAGGACAAAGACAAGCCAATATTGGCTGCGGACGATGCCGGTAGTGGTGTTGGGGTGCTGATAGAACTGGCAGATGCTATAAAAGCAAATAAGCTGTCTGATTCACTGGGTGTGGACATACTTTTGACAGACGTGGAAGACTATGGGAGAGATAACTGGGGTGAGGCTTCTTACTGCCTGGGCACCCAGTATTGGGCAAACAATCCGCATGTGCCGGGCTATAAAGCTATGTTCGGTATACTGCTGGATATGGTGGGCGCACGCAATGCACAATTCCCCATAGAGGGATTTTCCACCCAGTATGCCGCCAATGTGCAGCAGCAGGTATGGCAGGCAGCAAGTACGGCAGGCTATTCATCTTATTTCCCTTATACGCAGGGAGCAACTATTATAGATGACCATGTGTTTGTAAACCGAATAGCGCATATACCTACTGTGGATATAATAAATCTTAGCACCAGCACTCAGTCTGCTTTTGCGCCGCACTGGCATACGCACCAGGACAATATGGATATTATAGACAAGAATACGCTGAAAGCTGTAGGCCAAACACTGCTGCAGGTGATATATGAAAATGCGCAATAGGCTTTTGTAACGAACATTTAAATGTCATTATTTTCAGGTAATGGTCCGGGGAATGTATCTTTGGGGCCTAAGTAAACAATATATAATAGTGAAATACCGCCACGCATTACTTATCGTTTTTTTAATCATAATAGCAGACCAGGCGCTGAAGTTTTTTATAAAAACACATTTTTATTACGGTGAAGAAGTGAATGTATTCGGGCACTGGTTCCGTCTGCATTTTATAGAAAATGAGGGCATGGCATTTGGCATGCAGCTAGGTGGTGCAGATATAGGCAAGCTGATACTTACCCTGTTTCGCCTGGTGGCTGTAACCATTGGTTTTTTTATACTGAAACGTTTTGTAGATAAGGGCTACGGAAAAGGGTTGATAATATGTGGTGCTTTGATACTGGCGGGTGCATTGGGTAACCTGATAGATAGCATGTTCTATGGCCTTATATTTTCAGAGAGCCCTTATTACTATACATTCGGCCCTCATGGTTCTATGCAGCCACATGTTGCGCACCTTACATCATTTGGCCACGGCTATGGTAAGTTCCTGCATGGTAAGGTGGTGGATATGCTTTACTTTCCGATAATCGAGACGCAGTCTGTGGTTCCTCCAAAAGTTCCTTTTTTCGGCGGAAGAAATTTTGTATTTTTTGAGCCGGTATTTAATATAGCTGATGCTGCGATAAGCATAGGTGTATTGGTACTTGTATTTTTTCAGAAACGTTTAGTTCACAAAAAAGTAAGCAAGCCTGTAATGGCGCAGGAACAACATGGCTGAGGAATTAATATCAATAAACGTATGGCTTGCCGGCCGCAGCTACCGCATACGGATAAAGGCGAATGAGGAAGAGCTGGTACGCAAAGCTGTAAAGCTTGCAGATGAGAAGGTGACCGACTTACGTAATCATTATGCAGGTAAAGATGACCAGGACTTTGTGGCCATGTGCCTGCTTAGCTATGCTGCAGATAGTGCTACAGATGCACACAACCCAATAGTGCATGATGATATAAAAGGCATGATAAGTCGCATAGACGAAGTGATGTCAAAAGAAGAGTAGGTTATGCCTGAAGAGCCTCTACCAGCTTTTCCATCTTGCTGCCTCTCGAACCCTTTACGAGTATTGCATTATTAACCGGCTGATGTTTCTTAATGTAGTCTGCAGCTTCTGCGGAGGTGCTGAACCACTTATGACTTCCTTTCACTTTCTCAAATTCATTGCCCACCAGTATTACGTCGCTCCATTTATATTGATCAACCAATGATACGAGCGCCTTATGCTCATTTTCTTCTTCCTGGCCCATTTCCTTCATAGCGCCAATCCACAATACTTTACCGCTAAGACCTGCCGATGCAAAATTAGTGATGGCAGCTTGCATACTGGTAGGGTTGGCATTGTAGGTATCAACTATTATTTTGTTGCTGCCTTTTACAACCCATTGCGAACGGCTATTATCAGGGTTATAGGCCGTTATCGCTTCTTTTATATCATCTATACCAATCCCGAAATACAGGCCAACCGCTATAGCCACCATCACATTCGGAAAATTATAACTACCGACAAGGTTAGTGCGTATAGTTGTCTCTGCACCTGCAGTAAGTATAGCAAGTGAAAGGAACACGTCATCAGTTAGTGGCTTGCCTATGTATTGCGCATCAGTGCTGCCGTAGGTTATTTGTGTGGGGATGCCACGGGCCATTTCTGTTAGATAGGGCAGGTCTGCATTGCGGAAGACGGTGCCATCATTTTCGCGGAGAAAGTCGTATAGCTCACCTTTGCCTTTTCGTACGCCTTCCAGGCTGCCAAAACCTTCTATATGCGCTTTGCCGGTGTTTGTGATAATGCCATGAGTAGGGAGTACAATTTCGCAGTATGAAGCGATTTCCCGCAGGTGGTTGGCGCCCATTTCTATCACAGCCATTTGTGCGTCGTTTTTTATTTTAAGCAGTGTAAGCGGTACCCCTATATGGTTATTCAGATTGCCTTCTGTGGCGTATGTTTTGAATTTCTTGTTTAGAACTGCTGTTATAAGCTCTTTAGTAGTTGTTTTACCATTAGAGCCTGTAATGGCAATGAACGGTATGTTGAAATGCCTGCGGTGGTGTCTTGCCAGCTCCTGCAGTGTTGCAAGTACATTTTCTACTACTATGCAGCGGTCATCTGTATTATATAGCGGTTCGTCAATAACGGCATAGGCTGCTCCTTTTTCAAGCGCCTGTGCAGCAAAGGTATTACCGTCAAAATTATCTCCCTTGAGTGCAAAATACACATCGCCCGGTTTCAGCTTGCGGGTATCGGTTTGTACAGATGGGTATTGCAGATAAAGTTGGTAGAGCGCTGAGATGTCCAAAGTATGGGTGTTTTTTGTAAAAATAAAAAACCCCTTTCGATTGAAAGGGGTTTCTTTATAAGAAATGTTCAATTAACCTTTTTTCTTTTCTTTACCGAAGTGGTTACCCGCAGTTTCCCTGTTGTCACCATTAGGGCTGCCTAAGCGATCCATAACGCAACGGAAACCTACAGTAGAGCTACCCTGATTAGCCTGCATGAAGCGGCGTGTGCCAGGAGACATCCAGTAAGCGCGATCGGCCCATGAAGCACCTTTGATAACTTTAGATTCGTTGTTGATAAGAGAAGTAACACCGTAGTTGTAAGTGAACTGTGAAGTAGTATCGCCATCATCATAGTCTCTTGCATCAGGGTATTTCAGTACCATGTGCTCGCTTTCTTTAGCCTGTACTTCGTCAGGAGTCATTACTCTTCTTTCCAGTTGGCCGATGCTATCCTTATCTTCCAGTGTACCATCTTCAGCATTACGTTTGTAAGTATCGAAAACGTTACCACGGAAAGGACGGAAGTCATTTTGGTCACCATCAACAGGACGGTAAGTATCCAGTGTCCATTCGCTCACGTTACCTGCCATGTTATACAGACCGAAAGCGTTTGGTTTGTAAGAGTAAACCGGAGCAGGTATATCAGCATTATCGTTCAGGCCACCTGCAACACCCATGTTGTCACCAGCACCACGTTTGAAGTTGCCAAGGAATTCACCCTGGTATTCGTTGCGCAGACCGTAACGTGTAGTATTCTTAGCACCCCAAGGATAAGCATTGCGTTCTGTGATAACTTCTTCACCACGACGGCGTTTAGTTTCAGGCTGGGGATTGTTTGATATTAAACCCAGTGCAGCGTATTCCCACTCAGCTTCTGTTGGGAGGCGGTAGTTTGGCAGCAGATAGCCGTCAGCATAGTCAGCATTACGTTTGCCTGCACCACTTGGATCCAGATCTTTTTTCTTGTTCTTGCCGGGAGTACCTTCGTACTGGCCAGATGCGTATGAACCGGTAGTAAATACGTCTTCATTCACCTGGTTTGGATTTTTCTTCAGCATACCGTTCTTAATGAGGATATACTCATTAACACGGTCGCTACGCCATTTACAATACTCATTGGCCTGATACCAGTTTACACCTACTACAGGATAGTAGTTGTAAGCGGCATGGCGGAAGTAGTATTCAACTAGCGGTTCGTTATATGCAAGGGCGCGGCGCCAAACAGTAGAGTCCGGCATTACCTTAGCCATTAATTCAGGATAGTCATTCGCATAAGCGCGCTTCATCCAGTAGGTGTATTCACGATAGTGAACGTTAGCTACTTCTGTTTCGTCCATATAGAACGAAGAAACGGATACTGTGCGAGGAGTGTTATTGCGCTCTACGGTTGGGATATCATCTTCAACTTGTCCCATTGTAAAACGACCACCTTCTACAAATGTGAGGCCAGGTCCCATCTGCTGTCCAGGGTAATTAGCAACGTCAAAGCCACCCAGCTTTGAATCATTATAATCCCAACCTGTCTTGTCAGAAACACCACTGTGAGATTTTTTAGATGAGCAACTTGTAAAAACAGTAGCTGCCCCTATACACAGCAAGCTCACGCCGAAGAGAGTTCTTTTCATAATCAGAGAAAAATATTTGCTACGAATTGGGTTGAAAAATTGTTAAAAGTGTTACAATGATAGAGCATTCTTTTCAAAATGTCAAGCGTTCAATTAATTAGAACAAAAAAAACTTCAATTTTTAGTGCTATGCCATAATAATAATATTTAACGTTTTACGTTTTAGTATGGCTTCAGCTGCGTATCAAATCGTGCAGAGACACTTAAATATTCTGTAATTTTGGTTAACGAGCGCCGATTTTTAAAGATAGCAAAATTTCACTGTTTATCCCTTTTAGATGAAAAAAAATATTCCAACCCTAAGCTTTTGTTTATTGTGCAGTTTTTCGGCACTTGCCGGGGGTAATAATTATCATGTTAGCAAAAGTGACATACATAATGGTTATGTGGTGGAAAGGATATGGTTGCAGAATTATGCCTTGCCCCAGGTGCAGGTAACAGATGCCGTTTATGAAAATAATATAACACTTCCCGATAGTATAAAAGCAGGTGCCGCTACAGACGTGAAGCTAATGCTGGGCATGGAACTCAAAAGGCCATTTGTGCTGGTGCGCATTCCGGTATATGCAAAAGATGCAGGCAGCACGCAGGGAAGGCAATTGACTGATTTTAATCTCAACGTTACTGAAACAGCAACGACTACGCCTGGTGACCTGGGAAAAATGGAAAAGCGTACTGGTAGCAGCCCATCAGTGTTGCATTCGGGCACCTGGTATGAAATATCGGTAGACAATACCGGCTTGTACAGGGTTGATTATGATTTTTTGGCAAAATCGGGTGTAAATACTGCGGGTATTACGCTTGATAATATAAGATTATTTGGCAATGGTGGTAATATGCTGCCGGAAAATAATGCCACACCCCGTGCCAACGACCTGGTGGAAAACAATATATGGGTAGTGGACGCTAACGGTAACGGAGCCTTTGATAAAGGAGACTATTTCGTTTTTTATGCTGTGGGTGCCACAGGCTGGGCGAAGGACAGTGCGAACAGGAAATTTAGTCACATAACTAATATATATGAAGACAAAGCCTACTATTTTCTGAATTTCGATGCTGCAGGCGGCAAGCGTGTGCAGAGCCAGGCCAGCGTGCCAACGGCCAATGAGACGGTGAACAGCTTTAATGCCTATGCCTTGCACGAACAGGAGCTGGTGAACCTTGGCGCTGCGGGAAGAGAATGGTGGGGTGAAGAATACAGCAGCAATCCGGGCAGAAGCCTGTCTGGCAATATAAACTTCACACTGGGCCCCGTGATAGACACGCTGGATGCTATTGCAACCCTTGGAAATGTATCTTCAAGCTCATCTAACAGCTTTGCTATAATACTGAATGGTGTCACTTTGGGTAACATGCCATTAGGCACAGCAACAGGCAGTGATCAGGCAGTTTATGAGAATGGGATGGAATGGGAAGTGCCCTTTGGCGGCAATACCGGCGCTAATTTTAGCCTTGTTTATAGCCCAGGTGCAAGCGACGCCAGAGGATATCTTAATTATATACAGCTGAATTACCGTCGCGCACTCACATTTACAGATGTGCAGATGGGCTTCAGAGATTGGAACAGTGTGGGCGCAGGGAAAGTAGCAGGCTACCAGATAAGCAATGCCAGCGCTGCCACCCAGGTATGGGACGTCACAAATCCCCTTTCCCCGATAAGAATGCAGGGTAGCCTTAGCGGAAGCACTTATAGCTTTAGCCAGGATGCGGCCATGCTGCACGAATTCATTGCAATGAATGGTACCAATCTGCTTACTCCTGCATATGTAGGCACAGTGGCAAACCAGGACCTGCATGGCTTACCTGCGGCAGACCTGATCATTGTCACCTACCCGGCATTTGCAGCTGCAGCCGGTCAGATAGCGGATTTTCATCGTGCACATGATCATATGCGCGTAGCAGTGGCTACTACTACACAGGTGTACAACGAATTTTCATCCGGTAGCCAGGACGTAAGCGCTATTCGTGATTTTGCGAAAATGTTTTATGATAATGCAGGCGCGGACACTTCGGCTATGCCTAAACATTTATTGCTATTTGGCGCTGCGTCCTACGACTATAAAAATCGTGTAGCAAACAATAATGATTTTGTACCTACATATGAAACTCCGGAATCTCATGACCCGATAAACAGCTTTGGCTTTGATGACTTCTATGGTATGCTGGATAGCGCTGAGGATATAAATAATACAAGCATCTACAACACATTGGATATAGGTGTGGGCAGAATACCTGTGTACAATACAACAGATGCGCAGAACATGGTGAACAAAATAAAAATGTATAAGGACCCGGCGTCGTTGGGACCATGGCGCATATCAGCAACCTTTGTAGCCGATAATGAGGACGATGCTGGCCCGCATATGACTGATGCCGAGGATGCGAGCAATACTGTGGCTAACAAAAGCCTGAATATTTATAATGATACCAAAGTATACGTAGATGCTATACCAACCATATCAACCCCCGGCGGCCCAAGGTGCCCGAATGCAAACCAGGCTTTAAACAACCAAGTATATAAAGGCACTTTTGTAATAAACTATACGGGGCACGGTAATACCTCTGTATGGGCAGGTGAACGTATACTTACACAGGACGACTACAATAACTGGAATAATATTACGGCCCTACCGTTTGTGATTACTGCCACTTGCCAATTTGGCCAATTTGATAATCCGGCGGTTATATCGGCCGGTGAGCAGCTTTTATTGAAGAGTAATGGTGGTGTGATAGCCGCACTTACTACAACACAGGAGACATATGAAAGTGAAAATAAGGTGTTAGACCAGAATTTTTTGAATCAGCAGTTTACCCACTATAGCAATGGAACCTGGAACAGCTTTGGCGACGCATTTAAGAAAGCAAAAAATGCAACCTATAGCATACTGACTGCTGGCCTTGACAACTACCGGAAATTTGCGGTGCTTGGCGACCCAGCGTTAGTTCCGGACTTTCCTGAGTTTTATGTTAACACCGACACCATAAAAGATGGAGCAACAGGCGAAGTATCTGATTCCATAAAGGCTCTGGGACTTTATGTGGTAAGCGGCAGTGTAAGAGATGTGAATAAGAATGTATTGAGCTCTTTTAATGGCAACCTGTATGTGACCATATTTGATAAACCAAGAACAGTAGGTACAGTAACCGGGTTGAATAAAACATTCAGCGTGCAGGATAACGTGATATATAAAGGGAAAATAACCGTGGTGAATGGCAAGTTCTCTTACTCTTTTATTACGCCTAAGGATATCAACTATACCTACGGGAATGGGAAAATAAGCTATTATGCAGAGAACGGAGATATAGATGCCGCCGGCGCTGAAGATTCCACTGTGGTGATAGGTGGCTTCTCAGACCATGCGGTAACAGACAATAATCCACCGATTGTAAAGCCATTTATGAACGATACCTTATTCCAAAACGGAGGTATAACCGGAGCAAACAGCCTGCTGTATGTACAGCTATATGATGAGACCGGTATAAACGTATCCGGCAATGATGTAGGGCATGACCTTACTGCTGTATTGGATAATGATATACAGAACCCCTATATTCTCAATAGTTCTTACCAATCGTTACCAAATTCTTATCAAAAAGGATTTGTATCCTTCCTGATGCAGGGTTTGCCCGTAGGCAAACATACCATAACTGTAAAAGCCTGGGATGTAAATGATAATTCAGGCGAGGGCACTGTAAACTTTGAAGTGGTGGATAGCAATGTGATGAAAGTGGAAAATGTGATGACCTATCCTAATCCTTTTAGAGATGTGATCCACTTTGTATTTGATCATAATCACCCTGAGGAGCAGCTTAATGTAGAGATAAATATATATAATACATCAGGCGCGCTAGTAAAAAATATAAAGCAGCAGATAGAAGCTACCGGCAGCAGAACGGATGAAGTGACCTGGGATGGCACTGACAATAGCGGCGCAAAACAAATGGCGGGTGTGTACATTTGCCGTATGAAAATTGGCACGGCCAAGGGAATTGAAAGCACGGCATACCAAAAAGTGGTATTAATACGTTAAGAGACCTACAGAAGTTAGAAAATTATCCCGTATTATTGCAACCTCACTAAGAGACAAATTGAAAAAAAATAAAATAAATATCAACAGAATGCCAAAACGCTTTGCATTTATTGGTCTAAGCCTGGCTTTGGGATTAAGTTCCACTGCTTTTGCACAGAAAACCAATTTAGATGGAACCACTAACCTTTTATCTACCGCGGTTCCGTTTTTAAGAATTTCGCCTGATGCGCGTGCCGGAGGTATGGGAGATGCAGGTATTGCTGTCTCGCCCGATGCTAACGCGCAATATTGGAATGTTGCTAAAATACCTTTTTGCGAAAAGAACTATGGTATTTCAGCTACTTATACCCCGTGGTTAAAGGATCTGGTTCCGGATATCTTTTTGGCTTATATATCAGCCTTTGCAAAGTTTGGGCCTGATGGCAGCAGAGCGATAAGTGCCTCTATGCGCTATTTCTCGCTTGGTAACATTAATTATACCGATTTCAATGCCAATCCTACCGGTACTGGTATGCCAAGAGAGTTCTCTTTTGATGTAGGTTATTCCCAAAGGCTGTCACCTTACCTTTCTACAGGTGTAAGTTTGCGTTATATACATTCTGATATAGCTGCAGGTGCCAGCGGGCAGGCTGATTACAAGCCGGGTAACGCATTTGCAGGTGATATAGGCGTGTACTATAACAAAACAAAAGAGCTGGACGAATTTCGCAAGAACACATGGAGCTTTGGTGCTGTATTGAGCAATGTAGGTTCTAAAATATCTTACAGCTCTTTGAGCAGCGATCCGCTTCCGGTTAACCTGGGTATTGGTGGTGCGTTCACTTCACAGTTTGATGCATACAATAAAGTAACTGTAGCACTCGATATCAATAAATTGCTGGTGCCAGCGCCTAAGGCAGATTCTACAGGTGCGCCAATTTATTCTACCCAGGGTGTTGTATCCGGTATGTTTAATTCATTTGGCGATCCTGCCGGTGTTAAACGTCTTGATCTTTCATTGGGCCTTGAATACTGGTACCAAAACCAGTTTGCAGTGCGTGCAGGTTACTTCTACGAAAACCCTGATAATGGTGATCGTAAATATTTCACAGCAGGCTTAGGCGTGCGCTACAATGTTTTCGCGCTTAATTTTTCTTATCTAATTCCCTCTGGCAGCGGTATAACACGCAACCCGCTTTCAAACACCGTACGTTTTACATTGATGTTTGAATTTGATAAGTTGCAGAAAGCAAATAACGACAACGAAAGCACTACAGAATAATTTCAGTTAGTTACCATAAAATAAAACGGCGCAATGAACATTGCGCCGTTTTATTTTATAAATACCTGGTGTTAATTAGATGATCGGGAAGCGGAAGGTTTTTCTATTGTTTTAGGCTTTTCCGCAATCAGGGCTGTCTGCACTTTAGCGGCATAGCTGTGGTCTATGGTTTCGTAGTTATCCTGTCCTTTCTTCAGGTCATCCTGCAGCACTGCAACGCGGTCCACCTGCAGGTTTGTAGGCTTGCATTCCTGTCCGCATACCGCACCATACACTTCTGTTATCTCTTCGCGCAACTTTTTCTCGTCGGCAAATATAGATTTGTGTTTGGTGGCAAGCAGGGTGGCGCGCAGATTTTCCAGCTTTGTGCTATACTCGGTAAGCAGTTTTTTGGTCTGCGGATTTTTTATGGATGGTAAAGTGTCTTTTATCATCTTTTCATCCTTGTTTATTTTCTCTACCAATTCATACAGTTGTTCGTGCATGTGATAAAGGCTCATAGCTGTTTTGTACTGTAGCTCGCGATCAGCATCGGAGAATTTTTTATTTGCAGTGTCATGCACCATGGTGAGCTGACTGGTATATTCTTTGTCGGCTACTTTCAACTTTAGTGTGTACATGCCTGGCATTACCATGGGGGCTACAAAACTGCCGAAGTCAGCCTTTGTGCCGCCGGTAGCAGTTTTAGGCGGTGTCATGCGCAGGTTCCAGTATACCTTGTTTACACCTTTCCTCTTTGTGCCCGGGAAAGACTGAACCAGCTTGCCTGAGGCGTCGTAAATTTCGAGTGTGATGTCACCAACACTTAGCCTGTCTTTCAGGTAATATTCTATTGGCGGTATATCATCCGGGTTGCCACCGTCCCAACCACCGGATGTGGAGTAGCCACCACCACCATACTGCCCCTGGTTAATAGCTATCGGTTTATTATTGAACAGATAAACATCTTTTTCGCGAATGTCTTTAGTAAGGTCGCGCATAGGTGTTATATCCTCCACTATCATTATACCGCGGCCATGGGTGGCTATTAGCAAATCATTTGTTTGTGGTTGAATAGTAAGATCGCGCACCATGCAGTAGTCAGGAATATGGTTCTTCATGCGGAACCATGATTCGCCGGCATCTATTGAAGCGAAAAGGCCTCGTTCGGTACCCAGGAAAAGTAAGTCTTTGTTTACCAGATCTTCTTTTATTTTATTGGCATAACCCGTAAAATCTTCACTACTCAGCAGTTTCCAAGTCTTGCCTGCATCGGCAGAACGGGCTACATAAGTTTTGGTATCACCATACATGTGGTTGTCAAATGTTGCATACACCACATTTTTGTCAAAGCGTGAAGGCTCTATACTGCTTACCCATGTCTGTGGGGGAATGCCTGCTGCAGTGTAGTTTTTGGCGACGTTTGTCCAACTCTTGCCGCCATTGGTGGTTAGTTGCAGGTTGCCGTCGTCGGTTCCTACCCATATCATGTTTTCATCCAGCGGAGATTCTGCAATGGAAAATATAGTACAGTGATTTTCCGCAGATGTATTGTCTTCGCTCAATCCACCTGATTCTTCCTGCTTTTCTTTCTTTTTATCATTCGTAGTAAGGTCAGGAGATATTTTTGTCCAGCTGCGACCCTGGTTGGTAGTTTTATAAAGATATTGTGCACCTGTGTACAGATCGTGTTTGTTTGCCTGTCCGGCTACGATAGGTGTATTCCAGTTCCATCGCAGTTTTTCGTCACCTTTTACTTCCTGGGGTTTTATATCTACCGACTTCAGATTAGTTAGGTCTATGCGACCCATGTTACCACCCTGGTATTCAGCAAAGGCTGTATTTGGGTCAGTAAGGTCAGGAGTAGCCCAGAAGCCGTCACCACCATATATATTCATCCAGTTGGCATTACCTACGCCACCAGGTGCTGAGGATGGAGCCATCCAGCTGCCATTGTCCTGCAGACCGCCGTATATGCGATATGGTTTTTGATTGTCGGTAGCTACGTGATAAAACTGACCTACAGGCAAGTTATGTACAAACATCCAGGTAGCACCACGATCAAGGCTATAATATACACCGCCGTCCGTGCCAAGGTACATCTGATTTGTGTAGTTAGGATTTATCCAGAGAGCGTGATGATCGCTGTGCACCCAGCCGCCATCATAAGATGCATCTGAGAATGAGTAACCGCCGTCATCAGAATAAGAGAACTGATATGCCGGGCGATATACACGTTTAGGATCTTTAGGATCTATTACCAGTGTGCTAAAATAAAATGGCCTTGAGCGTACATTAAGTGTTGAGCTTTGTTCTTTCCAGGTTTCGCCACCGTCTGACGATATGAACAACGAAGTTTCCTTTGCTTCTACTATTGCCAGCATATTTTGAGGCGCGCTTGGCGCCAATGTAAGTGCAATACGACCGTATGGTTTTGCAGGCAAGCCGGTTTTTAATTCCTTCCAGTTCTTACCGCCATCTGTGCTTTTCCACATGCCGCTGCCGGGTCCACCCGAGTTGAACTCGTATGGATAGCGTCTAAATTCCCAGGTAGTGGCATATACGGTATTAGGGTTTGAAGGATCAACAGCTATGTCAGCGCAGCCTGTTTTTTCATTTATATAAAATATCTTATCCCAGGTTTTACCACCATCTGTTGATTTGTATAAGCCTCGGTGCTTACTATCGCTGAACAATGGGCCAGGCACTGCTACATAAATATTCTGGTCGTTCTTCGGATCAATAATGATCTTGGCGATATGCTCCGTGCTGTCCAGTCCTACTTTGTTCCAATTTGCACCGGCATCAGTGGACCTGTAGAGACCGTCACCTATGGATACGGTATTGCGCATATTGCTTTCGCCGGAACCCACAAACACCACCTGCGGATTAGACTGATCCACAGCTATAGCACCAATGCTCATGCAGTATTTATCAAAAATAGGTTTGAAAGAGGCGCCCGCATTTGTGCTTTTCCATACGCCACCGCCGGCGGTACCCACATAAATTGTTTTGCTGTCTGCTGCTACACCATCTATGGTGGTAATGCGGCCACTCATGGTGCCGGGGCCCAGCCAGCGTGCTTCCATAGCACCAAAGGTGTATGCATTCACTTTGGTTTGCGCCTGAGCTAAGCCTGCGGTGAATAAGGCGCACAGTAGTAAAGGATAGTTCTTCATGAGAATAAAATATTGCCTAAAAAAGAAAAAAACCCGGCAGCGAAACCGGGTTTATAATAAGAGATTTCAATTAGTTGTTACTTGGTTTGAAGATGCTTTCATCCACAGGCTTATTTATTTCTACAGACGAAAAGGTTACAGCACCCTGTTCAGAGCCTACTGTCATTGGGAATAAAATACCTTCAGGCAGTTTTTGATAATTGCTGTAATTAATAGTTTGCTCTACTTCCTTACCATTTATAGTTGCTTTTTGAATGGAGCGTATTTGGTAATAATTAGATGCATCGAGGTACATCGTTTCTTCTTTGCCACTTTTGAAAGTTACCTTCAGTTTATAGCATTCCGTGCCTTCTACATCATCCTTGCCCAGGTATTCTATTTTGTTGCCTTTCACCTGGTAGTCAACCAGTGGGCCTTGTATATCCAGTTCATCCTGTCCTTGTTTCACATCTTCAGCAGTCATTGCTTCAGGCTTTGTCTGGCCACCTACAGGATAGTATTGCCAACCTGCGGTAGTAGTTAAGATGGAATAATTGGCCATGCCACCTATCGTAATATCCTGGCGTGTAGCCTTACCATTAATAGTGGTAAATACCATATCTATTTTCTGGCCCTGCACATTTACAGTCCCTGTCATTTTTACAGAATTGACTTTTTTCCAATTGCTCACGCCGCCTATGGCATCCAGGTGTTTCTTTACAATTTCATCAGCTGTTTGGGCTTTTACAGAAATTGAGCCCAATAGCAGCATTAAGGACATAGCGGCCAGTTGCAAACGCTTCATAGTATTTGTTTTAAAAGTTGAATATGTAAGTTATATAAATAATAGAAATATTTTGTAAAAAAACGATTTAACGGAAGACTTTTTCTCACCCCATTAGCGGGTATTATTAATGCCGCTTTAGATAATCATTGATAAAAGTCCCTTATGTCAAGAAAAGATTGTGGTTCATGTAAATCTTTTTATCAAAAACAGGCCTTTGTCTTTTTTAGCGGTAGTTTTTATTCATCACCCCAAAAGATAAACTATGGCTAACGATTTTCATGAAGAAAGCGAACAAGCGATACCTGACAATAATGACGGTATAGACCGCCGCGGATTTCTGCACTGTATGGCATGGGCAGGCACTGGTGTATTGTGGATGATGTCTGGCGGTATTCTCAAGTCTTATGGAATGAGCCAGATAATAGACAAAGCTACGGGTGGACCCAAAAAAGGCCTGGTGATGCCAAGTTCTGATTTCAGTTTTGTTCAGATCAGCGATAGCCATATCGGATTTACAAAAGCTGCAAACCCTGATGTTGTAGGCACTTTAAATGCAACTATTGCAAAGATTAATAACATGCCTGCACCACCATCTTTTGTACTGCATACCGGTGACCTCTCTCACCTTGCGCAGGCAGATGAATTTGATACTCTTGAACAATGTCTGAAAAGTGCAAAAACGGAGAAGGTGTTTTATGTGCCGGGAGAACATGATGTAACAGACAATGGTAAACTATACCTGGAGCGCTATGGTAAAGGCACAAAAGGCAATGGCTGGTACAGCTTCGATTCCAATGGGGTGCATTTTATAGGTTTGGTAAATGTGACAAACCATGTAGATGGTGGCCTTGGCTACCTGGGGCCTGAACAGTTGAAATGGTTGCAAAATGATTTAAAAGATATTTCAAACAGTACACCAATAGTTGTCTTTGCACATATTCCTATGTGGACTATTTACCCGCAATGGGGCTGGGGTACAGAAGATGGTGCACAGGCGCTGACTTATCTTAAACGTTTTGGTTCCGTATCTGTATTAAATGGTCACATCCACCAAACTATTCAAAAAATAGAAGGGAATATTACATTCCATACAGCTACCTCTACCGCATTTCCTCAGCCTGCACCGGGTGCAGCACCCGGTGCAGGCCCTATGAAAGTGCCCGCGGAAAAACTACGTAGTATGCTGGGGCTAACAAGTGTAGACTATGTAGCGCATGACCATACACTGGCTGTAACAGATATACCACTAATACAGCAATAGACAGAATGCTGAAGTTCTGTAATAACTATTTAAAAATAACAATGAAGAAAATTGTATTTCTTGCTTTACTGTTGGCAGTGAAGAGTGCATTCGCGCAATATAAGCCGATGGGTGAGCAGTCGCAGGTGAAATTTAAGATACAGAATTTTGGTTTCGATGTGTTAGGTGGATTTACAAATTTGCAAGGTGCTATTCATTTCGATCCGCAGAATGTATTGAAAGATAGTTTTGATGTTTTTGTTGATGCCAATACGATCAATACAGACAATTCAATGCGCGATAGCCATTTGAAAGAAGCTGAATACTTCGATGTAAAGAATTATCCGCGCATTCATTTTGTATCTACAAGTGTAAAGCAGACGACTAAAAAGGGAGTGTACCTGATGACGGGTGTATTAACCATCAAAGCTAAATCTAAGAATATATCGTTTCCTTTTGTTGCTACGCCCTCTAATAATAGTGTAGTATTCAAAGCTACCTTCAAAATTAATCGGAAGGATTTTGACGTCGGAGGTTTTAGTACCATTTCAGATGAACTGGAAGTATTGCTGAACATTGTTGCCCGGAAATAATAACGGGCAACAACTTAATTATTGAATAAAAGTCTTGTGAAAGCAAATAGAAAAATTATAGCAATAGTTACTTTAGTGGCTTCGGCAGCTGTGGGCACAACAACTGCATCTGTGAACTCAAATTCGCAGCAATATAAAAATTTGAAAGTGTTGCCACCCAATATATCTTCTAAGGATCTGCAGGAGATAATGACAGATGATTTTCAGCCTGCTTTGGGTGTTAGCTGTGATTTTTGCCATGCCACTGCAAAGGATGGACACAGTTTGGATTTTGTCAGCGATGCAAAACCTGAAAAAGAAGTATCCCGTACTATGATGCGTATGACGCTTGACCTGAACAAAAAGTATTTCAAAGTAAAACAACCACTAATCGGAAGTTCTTCTCTTATTATTACCTGTAACACCTGTCACAAAGGCGCCGCATTCCCGGAACAAGCGACGGAATAATTAAACCTCATATTCCGATAGCTCAAGCCAACGCAATTCATATTGCTCCAGCAGTCCGGTTATCTCTATCATGCGTGCGCTTATTTTTTGCAGTTCATCATAAGGCAGCCCTGCAGCAGACATTTGTTCTGTAAGTGCTGCCTTTTCTTTTTCCAGCGCAGGCATGTCTTTTTCAAGTTGTTCAAACTCGCGCTTTTCTTTAAAAGAAAATTTCTTTTTCTCTTTAGTTGCTGTTGTCGCTACAGCGGCGGCAGGTACTTCGGGCTCTTTTTCTTTTTGAAGGGTTTGTAGTTTTTCATAGTCCTTCAGCCATATGCGGTAGCTTGAATAGTTGCCCGGGAAGTCGCGCACCTGGCCGTCCCCTTCAAACACAAAAAGATGATCAACCAGCCTGTCCATAAAATACCGGTCGTGCGAAACGATGAGCAGGCAACCCTGATACTCGCTTAAAAAGCTTTCAAGCACAGATAGGGTAGGCAGGTCCAGATCATTTGTAGGTTCATCCAGTATCAGGAAGTTCGGGTTGCGGAAAAGTATTGATAATAACTGTAAGCGCTTTTTCTCTCCGCCACTTAGCTTAGAAAGGTAGGTATATTGTTGCTCCGGCGGAAAAAGGAAAAGTGTAAGGAATTGAGATGCGCTAAGAGAGCTGCCATTTGCCAATGGAAAATTTTCGGCAATGTTTTTTACATATTCTATCACACGCATGTCTTCTTTTATCACTAATCCCTGCTGTGAGAAGTTTCCGAAGATCACAGTGTCCCCAATATTTATCTTGCCACTATCCGCGGGCTCCAATCCCTGCAGCATTTGTAGGAAGGTTGATTTACCTGCGCCGTTCTTGCCTACTACGCCTATACGGTCTCCTTTTTTAAAAGTGTAGTCAAAGCCCTTCAGTATAACTTTATCTCCGAAGCTCTTATACACTTTTTTCAATTCAGCAACCTTGCCACCCAGGCGGCTCATTTTTACCTGTAGTTCCAGTTTGTTATCTTCTATTTTTTGTTTGGCCCTTGCTTCTACATCGTAAAAGTTATCAATACGGCTTTGAGCTTTTGTGGTGCGCGCTTTAGGTTGTTTGCGCATCCACTCCAGTTCTTTGCGATATTCATTTCGTGCCTTATCTATACTGGCTGCCTGGCTTTCTATGCGGGCAGCTTTTTTCTCCAGGTAGTTCTCGTAATTGCCTTTGTATGTGTACAGGTTACCGCCATCTACTTCCCATATCTCTTCACACACATCGTCCAAAAAGTAGCGATCGTGCGTTACCATCAGCAAGGTTACCTTCTCATGGTTCAGGTAGTGTTCCAGCCACTCCACCATTTCCACATCAAGGTGGTTGGTAGGTTCATCCATTATCAGCAGCACGTGCTTGTGCTCAAAGCCTATATCAATAAGTGTCTGTGCCAGCGCCACACGTTTGCGTTGCCCGCCTGATAACGTTTTTACAGCCTGCTCAAGGTGATGTATATTCAACTTGCCCAGTATTTCATGCACTTTTGCTTCAAAGCTCCATGCATCCAGCTCATCCAGTCGCCCCAGTATTTTAGCTAGCTCGTCCGGGTCCTGGTGAGGGGCCGTGGTAATGTGCTCATAGTCGCGAAGGGCCTCTGCTACAGGATGCTTGTAATGAAAGATATTATCAAGCACAGATGCCTCTTCGTTAAATTTTGGATCTTGTTCAAAAAGGGCTACGGTCACATCTTTGTTTATCCATATTTTGCCGCTGTCTGGCACTTCCTGCCCGGCCAGTATACGTAGCAGGGTAGATTTACCCGTCCCGTTTTTAGCGACGAGGGCTATTTTGTCCCCTTCACTTATATGAAAAGAAATATTCTGAAATAAAGGCTTTATACCAAACGATTTGCTAATACCCTCGGCCGAAACATAATGCATGTTGCAAAGATAGAACTTTGTTCTCTTTGGGCGGGTTAATAGTCGGCCGAATCACGATTGTCATGTATTTGGGCGTGTGCAGTCGTTTTGTTCATCAAGGTATTTTTAATTAATTCATGTGAAAGTGCAGTGCCTTCTGATCGGCGTACAGCTTCATCAAAGGTAAATCCATGTCTTGGCCTTTTCAGGTAGCGGATAAGTGCGTAGGAAGCAATGATAGAAATAATGCCTCCCAATATCAATGCAATTTCGGCAGGCATAACAGAATAGTAGTGTCGGAATGTGAGCAATGCAACAATTACAAGAGCCAGGCCCATGCGTAAGAAAAGAGCATTTTTTCGAATGATACCTACCGCGAGATATATTAAAGGCATGAGCATAGTCCAGGTCCAAAAGAACCAGCCAATAGGAAGTTCCACTTTCGCCATGACATGAAAATTCATATAACCTGAAAGGATGCTGATCGCGTAATAGTTCCCCGCAGCATAAAAACACAATGCTGAAATGAAACTAAGCGCAGAAAAACTTTTGAAATATGGGAACAGCCAGAATTTAGTTTTTTGTTTTTGCACTGCAAAATATACAAAGGCACATACAGCCATCAATACAAACGGCTCTAAAATAGCTATTGATAAATGACCAAATAAGCTAACGGCTAACGTAAGCAGGAAAAGAAATGCAAGGACAGACATGAATGCATCTGTAAAGCGTATCGCTAAATAAATACACAGCAGAAATGCAATAAAACAATTAGGTAATGAAACGGTACTGTAATCTTTAAATAACAGTGTGCAGCCTGCAAAGCAGAAAGCAACACAGCAAAAGGATAGCGCATTATCAACACCCGCATTGTAATGGTTACTGTTACCAATCAGCACCTCGAGAGCAGCGTAACAGGCGATGGAAATAAAAAAACAAAGGCCGCTCGGCGATTCAAATTGCACGGCAAGACCGGAAAGAAGAAATGCGAAAAATAGAATGAGCACTGTCAGCAGAACAAGACCTATACGGATAAAAACATTAGGTGTATATAATCGGACAGGGTGCTGAGAGATAATACTTTCATAAGTAGGTAGGTCTATGCTATTTTCAGCCAGCGCTTCTTCACATTGCTGTTGTACATAGTTATTGTAAAGGTCTTCCCGTTTATACTTTATCATTTGTTTCGAATGAGTTTACCGTGGTGAACAAGAAAAACGATCAATCCAAAAGTGGAAGCTATGAGGTACATCAGTAGTAGGCCGAGAAATGCCTCTCCGTTACCGTTATTGCCAAGGTTCCACAAGGAAATTATAATAGTGGCCGAGAGACCGAAATAAAAATAAAGTGTTGAAATGAGCAGGTAGTAAAAGCTGTTATGTTTTAAAGATTGCCGGTATTGGTAGGCTGCAACTGCAACCAGCGCTGCAAACCATAAAAGATAAAAATGACGAAAGGCAATAATGCCAGAGCATAGGCCGATGAAAAGTAAATGCAGCGCAAAATTTTTATAAGTATTATAAAAGTGTGCTTTTATGTTTTGCCGTGTCAGTAGCTCTGCCAGCAGCAGCAACGCCAGGCCGAAAATAGTCAAGCTCTGTATTAAGCCGGTGTCGCTGAGATCCATATTGCGTAATAGCTGTATAGGTGCTACTGAGATCCCCACCCATGCTGCAAGAGTTGTTATAGCCAGACTCAACACGGCAATATTGTCGAAGTAATAAGCGAAAAAGAAAAGGAAAAGGGCCGTGATAAGTGTTGCGAGATTCCAGCTATTGCCAAATGCCTGGTATTGATATTGCAGGTAGCCGATAAAAGTAACAAACAGGAGACTGCCCAGCAGCAAAACATAGTCAAACCATACATTGGGAGCGGGCACCTGTTGGCGCGTAGGCCTGAAGGCCCTTCCAAAACAATAATAGAGACATGCAATCGACGCCAGTGCTATAAAGGAAATAACTGCCAGGTGACCGATGTGATTTATGTTTTTATAAACGAGTATGCCCAGGCCGGTGGTAAGTAATAGTATGCCCAGAGATAATAGGGATGTTAATTCCCAACGAACGGAGAACAATCGTTTGTTTTCGGTTTGTGTTATTGTTGTCAGGCTGCTGTCACTAATAAAGCCCTCTTTATGCAGTTCGTTAAAAACACGTAGATCCATAACATTGAGAGTTGTTCTAAATATAATTATTAAAAATGCAGTTTTTGAACAACATTTTCAATAGCTTAGCAAATAACCTAAAATTATACAGCTCATGAGAAAATTGCTCTTTGCACTATTGCTCTGTGGTATGGCCGGATTGGCTAATGCCCAAACTGCGTCGTCTCATCCCTCTAATCCTCAGGTTGAACCTAAAACAGGCAGAGCCTCATTTACTGCAAAAATGGATAAAGCCTCCGTTGCACAGCCCGCGACAGTGACAAATCCAGGTAGCCATCCGGGATTTCGCGCTGTGATGGATAAAAAGCCAGCTCCGGCTCCTGCAAAATAAATAATCAAGATATGTATATCCCACCGCTGCAATAACTATTTGCCGCGGTGGGATTTTTTATTGCCCTGTATTTGCTTATTGCCCAAAAACATCTATTTTTCAACAATCTTAACCTGAATACAATTTTCTATGATAATTGGTGTATTGAAAGAAGATGCTCCGGAAACACGCGTTTCGCTAATACCGGAGGTGGTAGCTGCATTGGTAAAAATGAAGGTGACCGTTTGGGTGGAAAGTGATGCGGGTATAAGCGCATTTTACGACGATAAATCCTACACAGATGCCGGTGCTATAATAAAAGATGAAGCCGGTATATGCCGCGAGGCAGATATGGTGCTTAGCATACACGCAGGTAATGTACCACCGCAATTGCGAAGCGGTGTCACTATGCTGGGTGTGTACCAGCCATTGTTTAGTACAGGCACTATGTACGACTGGGCCACTAAAGGTTATACGGTGTTCAGTATGGATACTATACCGCGCACTACGCGCGCGCAGGCAATGGATGTGCTCAGCTCACAGGCAAATATTGCTGGCTATAAGGCAGTGCTGCTGGCGGCTATGCAATACAGCAGGTATTTTCCTATGTTCATGACGGCGGCCGGCAGCATACCACCCGCCAAGATGCTGATATTAGGCGCAGGTGTGGCGGGGCTACAGGCAATAGCTACAGGCCGTAGGCTGGGTGCTGTAGTAGAGGTGTTTGACACGCGTCCGGCGGTAAAAGAAGAGGTAATGAGCCTTGGCGGAAAATTCGTAGAAGTGGAAGGTGCTGCTGATGCGTCAAAAGCGGGTGGCTACGCGGTAGAGCAGAACGAAGAGTTTCAAAAAAGGCAGAAAGATAAAATACATGAGCACATTCGCAAATCAGATATAGTGATCACCACTGCACAGATACCTGGTAAGCGGGCACCTATACTCATTACTAAGGAAATGATAAACGATATGCGGGCCGGTTCGGTGATAATAGATCTTGCTGCCGCCACAGGTGGTAATACGGACCTGACGGAAAATAACCAGACTATAATGCACAACGGTGTTACTATAATAGGTAATTCAGCCTTGCCCACTGCCATGCCTGCTGACGCCAGCAAGATGTATAGCAAGAACGTACTGAACTTCCTGAAGCTGATAATAGATAAGGACGGCGGACTGAACCTGAATTTTGAAGATGATATAGTAAAAGGCACCTGCATAACGCATAGGGGTAATATAGTGAACGATCGCGTGCAGGCGCTGCTGACAAGTAATGTGAATAGCTAAATGTTAACCGGATAAACACACTTAAATAATATGGATGCAGTAAGTCATTTTTTTATTGAGAACTACAGGCTCATTACCATAGTTATCCTATCTATATTCCTCGGTATTGAGGTTATCTCCCGCGTGCCCTCTGTATTGCATACGCCGCTGATGAGTGGCGCCAACGCCATACATGGCGTGGTGATAATAGGTGCTATAATCGTGATGGGGCAGGCGGGCGAAGACGACTATCTGGCACTCACACTTGGCTTTCTTGCAGTGGTGCTGGGCACAATTAATGTGGTAGGCGGTTTCGTAGTCACAGACCGTATGCTGGAAATGTTCAGCAAGAAAAAGAAAAAATAAACCAATCAACAATTTAATTCACCGCACTCAATGGAACTTGTAAATAGTTACGCTTTATTGTTGCTTAGTTATCTCATAGGCTCGGTCACCTTCATTCTGGGTCTTAAGATGCTTTCCCATCCGGAAACTGCAAGACGCGGCAACCTGATAGCCGCCGCAGGTATGATCATTGCCATAGCAGCCACTATATTTCTTTGGGAAACACCGGACACTCACCAGCGCCTGCACAACTATGGCTGGATATTCGGCGGCCTTTTTGTGGGCGGCATAGTGGGTACACTGGCAGCCAAAAAAGTAAAGATGACCTCCATGCCCGAAATGGTAAGTCTTTTTAATGGTATGGGTGGCGCCTGTGCTATGCTCATTTCTATAGTAGAGTATCACAAGCCAGAGGTAAGCACTGCCGGCAGATTATTGGTAATAGTGCTGGGTATGGTTATCGGTACAGTATCCTTTGCGGGCAGTGTAATAGCCTGGGGCAAGCTGAATGGAAAAATAAAGGACAAAACCATTCCCGCAGGCCAGATAATAAATTTTGTGTTGCTTATCGGCATCGCCGCGCTTGCTATAATAGTGGTAGGTCAGTATGCAAATATGCCGGTGCTTGTTTATTGCATATTGGCCATGGCAGCCTTGTATGGTGTATTATTCGTAATGCCTATAGGCGGTGCAGATATGCCGGTTGTCATATCCCTGCTAAACTCTTTTACAGGTGTGGCAGCAGCATTTGGCGGTTTTCTGTATGATAACCCGGTTATGCTGACAGGTGGTATACTTGTAGGTTCCGCAGGCACCATCCTTACCATGCTAATGTGTAAAGCCATGAACCGTTCTCTTAAAAACGTACTGTTAGGTTCATTTGGCGGCCAGAAGGCAGGCGTCGTATCAGGTGGCGACAAAGAACAAGGCAATTACAAAGAAATTTCGCTCAACGATTCGGCTACCCTTATGGCCTACGCTCAAAAGGTAATGATAATACCAGGCTATGGCCTTGCTGTAGCGCAGGCGCAGCATACCTGCCATGAGCTGGAAAAAGTGCTGGAAGAAAAGGGGGTAGAAGTGCTATACGGTATTCACCCCGTAGCAGGACGCATGCCTGGTCACATGAATGTGCTGCTTGCTGAGGCAGATGTGCCTTATGAAAAGCTACTGGAAATGGAAGACGCCAATGCACAGATGTCAAGTGTGAACGTGGTATTGATATTAGGCGCTAACGATGTGGTAAACCCGGCGGCGAAAGACGATCCTGCCAGCCCCATATACGGGATGCCTATACTGGAAGTAGAAAAGGCAGAACATGTAATAGTGAACAAGCGTAGCATGAAGCCGGGCTATGCCGGTATTGAAAATGAACTTTTCTTTCGCCCTAAAACCTCCATGCTCTTTGGCGATGCCAAAAAGGTATTGCAGGATCTTGTGGCTGAATTAAAGCAGATCTAATGATCTGCTGGACAAATATTAACACTGAAGAAAATTACATTTAAGAGAATAATCATCAAGAAAATAACCAGACTATATGAAATTTAAAACGTTTGATTAAATTTACCTTATGAAAAGAAGACTATCGAGCATTTTTATTACCTTATTTGTAACACTTTCGTGCTTTTTGTCGGTAACATACGTTTCTTGCAAAAAGAGCAATAATAATAGCGCCAGCTGCGATGGATTAGACTGTAAGCATGGCGGCGTATGCCAGAAGGGAACCTGTGTTTGCCCTAACGGCTACCAGGGTACTAACTGCGAAATTGCATATAATGATAAATTTGTTGGCAACTGGCAGGTGCATGAAACAGTTTATTCTTCTGATCTTACCGGCATAAATAAGGATTCACTTTATAAAGTGACCGTTACACCGGGCGTTACCAGTATTACAACGGGTGAGCATAGCCCTACAGCGTTGCTGATAAATAACTTCCTGGGCAATCCAAATTTTACCGTTGATTGTGTAGTAGATAGCACTAGTGCAGGTTTCTACGTGTGGCCTGAAAATCAGATCATTGCAGGTGGCGCGCTGCAGGTGTATAGCGGTGCGGCAACAATTGATGCTACCAAAACTACCATTACTGGTAAATATGTTAGGTTGCACCTGGGCTCACCTGTAACCATATATGACTCGCTGACTTTTACAATGACTAAATTGCCATAGACCATAGAGTATTTGAAAATATTATAAAAGGCTCCCAAAATTCGGGAGCTTTTTTGTTTTGGAACCCTTATAAAAAGCATGCTAAAAGCTCTTGTTTTTATAACAGATTTTGCCTTGTAATGCCGTTTAGACAATAACTAAAATGTATTTTATGTAATTGCATATTTCAGCGTTTGCAATCGCGACGCAGCAGCCGTTTTAAAAAAGTAGAGAAATGATTGAAATAAGAGGAAAAATAATTTGCAAAAATCATTTAGTTCCCTACTTTTGCAATCCCATTTCAAATGGGGCAAGCTCTTAAAAATACAAAAGCCACTTTAGCTCAGCTGGTAGAGCAACTGATTTGTAATCAGTAGGTCGCTGGTTCGATTCCGGCAAGTGGCTCATTAAGGTAGCTCTTAAATGAAAATTTTTGAGTACTTGTAATAAATTGGGTAGATGGCCGAGTGGCTAAAGGCGACAGACTGTAAATCTGTTCTCTCACGAGTACGGAGGTTCGAATCCTTCTCTGCCCACTTTTTTTGAAATAACAGCTTACGGTAGGCAACTATCAATGAGAGTTGATAAGCCCGCTGTAATCTGCAGGAATGGAATAAGCGGGAGTAGCTCAGTTGGTAGAGCGACAGCCTTCCAAGCTGTAGGTCGCGGGTTCGAGCCTCGTCTCCCGCTCCGGTTATTTAAGTTTTCGCTCCAGGCAAGCAATTGTGCCGGGTCGAAAACTTAAAGTGTTATGAGGTAGTTCTTTTAAACTGTTGTAGCTCAGCAGAATATATCAGAAGGCAACCATCCGATGATATAGAGATTTGAAAATTGAGCAATGACAAACTAATTAGCTGTTGTAGCTCAGCGGTAGAGCACTTCCTTGGTAAGGAAGAGGTCGGCAGTTCAATCCTGCTCAACAGCTCAGTTAAACTAGTTGGGGGCAGCGCAGCAGAGGGGAATGGTTAGAAAGTGTAACAATGGCTGCAAAGCCACAATCATAAACAAACAATTAAATATCTTTATTAAAAAGAATAAAAATGGCAAAAGAGACCTTTAAGCGGGAAAAACCCCACGTAAACATTGGTACCATTGGCCACGTTGACCATGGTAAAACCACTTTGACAGCGGCTATAACTACTATTCTGGCAAACAAAGGTTTGGCGGAAAAGAAAGGATATGATGAAATCGATGCTGCTCCTGAGGAAAAAGAACGTGGTATCACGATCAACACAGCTCACGTTGAATACCAGACAGCTAACCGCCACTATGCGCACGTTGACTGTCCAGGTCACGCCGACTATGTGAAGAACATGATCACTGGTGCTGCGCAGATGGACGGTGCTATCCTGGTGGTTGCTGCTACCGATGGTCCGATGCCACAAACTAAAGAACACATCCTTCTGGCTCGCCAGGTAGGTGTACCTCGTATCGTAGTATTCATGAACAAAGTTGACCTGGTTGACGATCCTGAAATCCTTGACCTGGTTGAAATGGAAATTCGTGAATTGCTGAGCAAATACGAATACGATGGTGACAACACACCAATCATAAAAGGTTCTGCAACCGGCGCTCTTGCTGGTGAAGAACAGTGGGTTAAAGCTGTTGAAGATCTGATGGACGCTGTTGATAGCTACATCCCTCTTCCTCCGCGCCCAATCGATCAGCCGTTCCTGATGTCTGTAGAAGATGTATTCACTATCACTGGTCGTGGTACTGTTGCTACAGGTCGTATCGAACGCGGTATCATCAAAGTTGGTGAAAACGTTGAAATTGTAGGTTTCAATGAAGAACCACTTAGCTCTACAGTTACTGGTGTTGAAATGTTCAAGAAACTTCTTGATCAGGGTCAGGCTGGTGATAACGCAGGTCTGCTGCTCCGCGGTATTGAAAAGAAAGATATCCGTCGTGGTATGGTAATCTGCGCTCCTAAGAGCATCACTCCGCACACAGACTTCAAAGGTGAAGTTTATGTACTGAGCAAAGAAGAAGGTGGTCGTCACACGCCATTCTTCCAGAAATATCGCCCTCAGTTCTATTTCCGTACTACAGACGTAACTGGTGAGTGTGAACTGCCAGCTGGCGTGGAAATGGTAATGCCTGGCGATAACGTGAACCTTACTGTTAAGCTGATCGCTCCAATAGCGATGGAAAAAGGTCTGAAATTCGCGATCCGCGAAGGTGGCCGTACAGTAGGTGCCGGTCAGGTTACTGAAATCATCAAATAAGATTTAAACTTCTATATTTGGAATCACCCTGCATTGCAGGGTGATTTTTTTTTGCCTTACTCAAAAAAAATTGCCATTTTTTTTAACCGGTCTCCCAAATTCTCCGTCTTATTCAATAAGCGGTCTCAGCCCCTTATTCCCTACATCAGTTTTTCGAATTGATTACCCCTTATATAAACCCTTGTGTTCCTCAGCTATTTACCTAACTTAGGAGCGCAGGAATCTTCAATAATGTTTAAAATCTTGTCAGATGAAAATGCGCTTTTGTTTACTTACGCTCTTCTTACTTGTTTCCGTCAGGCAATCACAGGCCCAATCGTTCTATAACGGAAGTATTGAACCGGTTTCCGGCTCCTCAGTGGTGTCATGCCAGGACAATTCGTACTGGAATGTAAATACCATTGGCAATGTTTTCATGACTACGACTGGCCCGCAGAAGATGTATATGGTAGATAATACTTGCGGTATAGGTTATGCTAAAGATGGTACGCATTATATAGGTCTTCATTTTAGTCCCGTACTTAGCAAAGGCAATCAATTGTTGCTGGAATTAAATGCTAACATGAATGCAGGCCAAACCTATGTTTTTAGCTTTTATTATAAAGGCCCATCACTATTAGTAGGCACGGGTGCCAACCTTAGCTACGGGTATGCGGTAAATGATACTACTCTTGATACCAGCGCCGTAGTTTATGTAACGGCACCGGTTGATACCGTTTGGAGAAGGGTTACTGGCACAGTTACTCCCACAGTTGCCTGCAGATTTATATGGGTGGCAGCTCGCCCCCGCGATAGCGCACCAGCTGATTCTGCAACAACATACGTAGATGATTTTGTATTCAATCCGGTTTCTGTGCCGGATGTAAATCAGAACAGCTCACTTCACTTTTATCCTGTTCCTGTACAAACAACAGCCAATCTTGAACTGGACGACAATGTAGCGCTACCTTGTGATATTAAAATATATGATATTGCAGGCCATATAGTATTCCATGAGAACGACATTAAAAGCAGGAAAATAACGCTGAATAAAGCTTCAGCTGCCCTCAAAAGCGGAGCGTACTTTTTACAGCTTACGGACCATAATGCTACTCGTTACACTATAAAGTTCACCGCTAACTAAGCGCTTTTCTTCGAACAAACGCACAGTCTTGAAAAAACTTTAACGGCCAATTCATTAATACCGTCATAGTAAATAACGGAACGGCCTTATTCCTACGAAGAATAAATTGACGAGCAACGAGCATATATATAACCCACAGAAGAATGAGGTCAACCTGGAAGATGAGCAGCTAAGGTTGATAAAAGGCTGTATTGCAGGTGACCGAAAGGCACAAAAGACTTTGTATGAAAAGTATGTGAATATGATATTTGGGGTAATAAGACGGTATGAAAATAATATAGAGATAGCTGAAGAGATACTGAACGATGCCTTTATTATCATTTTTACAAAACTCGCACAATACACTTTTAGCGGCTCCTTCGAAGGCTGGATGAGACGAATAACTGTTAACTGTGCCATAGATCATTACAGGAAAGATTTAAAACACCAAAAAGTTTTTAGCACCGATTTTGAAACCATAAATCCCTACATAGAAGACGATGCCGCAAGTAAAATACACTACAAAGAACTATTGCAAATTGTATATACACTTCCTGAAGCGCAGCGAATGGTTTTTAACCTTTTCGTCTTCGAAGATTTTACGCACAAAGAAATAGCTCAGCAACTGGATATAAGCGAAGGATATAGTAAATGGTATTTAAATGACGCAAGAAAAAAAATTAAAGAGAAAATTTATTTGATGAATAAGTAAATGGAAGACCAGAAAAAACATATTGACGATCTGTATCGGCAGCAACTGAATGACTATCAGGAAGCTCCCCGGGCTGGTATGTGGGATAGAATAGAAGCTAACCTGGACAAAACAGATACGACACCTACACCAGGCACTAAAAAGCCGGGTGGCTCCCGTGGTTTGCTGGGCTACTCCGCTTTGCTGTTGGTGATTCTGGCAACAGTCTTCTTCATTTACAAACAATCATCAAAAAACATCGGAACAAACAAAACGCCTACAGTAAATCAAACCAACACCATACAGGAGAAAACAACCAATATAAATACGTCAACAATCGGCAGTACTACTGCTAACAATAATAAATTAACAAGCAAGGTAAATAAAGGGCAATCGACCAATGCTGCAAACAATAATGCACTTAATGATCAAAATAATGTGGCGATAAGCAGTGAAAAAGCACACTCTGCTAACAGAGCTGCAAAGAGCAGGCATGCCGCAGGTCGTAGCTACAATGCTCACAATAACAACTCTTCAAATATTGCTTTAAAAGAGAAGAGGCAGCAAAATAAAAAAGCGAAAAACAACACGCAAACTGCTGATGAAAAAACTACAGTTGAAGATAATAATAAGCAGGGTAGCACAACTGATGTTGCCATAGCTGCAGCACACAGTAAAAAGCAATATATACCTCATCAAAAACAAGCAGACAAAGTAATAGATCAATCAAGTACCGAACCTGTTACTATTGCAAAAACAAAAAGTAAAGAAAAAGATGCTAACACTAAAAATCCTTCTTCTGCGGTTACCTCGCCTCGATTGTCCGGCAGCGATATAGTTACAGGCACGGCAAATGCTGTTGCTGCAACAAAAGATAAAAATGCAGGCTACAAGCCTAAGCATAAAAAAACTGATCAGCCTACTCAAAATAATGTTACAGTTGCTACGAATACATCTTCTCTAAAAAATAACGCCGTTGCAAAACCTGTAGCGAACACTACTACAGACAAAAAAATTGCTGCTACAGAAAAGAAAACCGGATCAACTAATGCAGATATGCCTGCCAGCCCTGCTGTGCCCCAAAGCAAGCCAATAGCTGCAAATAAAAACGCCACAAAAGAATTACTTAAGCAAGACGTGCCTGCCGCAGATGATAATACAAAAGCAGCACCTGCAACTACTTCTAATAAAGCAGATAGCAGCGTGCCTAACACAGCGCCTGCTGCAGCAAACGGTGGCAGCGACGATATCGCCCACCAAACTCCAACCGCTTTTAGCCTGCAGGCTGGGCTGAAGTTGGGTTACGAACAGGGCTTTGCTACGTACACAACCAGCAAATTCCTCGGCGCCGTTTATGCACAGGTAGCTTTAGCGGATAAATGGAGTGTATTATTTCAGCCGGCTATAACCTATACCCAACTGAACGGCAATATTACATACAATAGCAGTAGCTATTACAATAACACGGGCGTGCACTCTACCCAGACAATTATAAGTATTGACACTTTAGCAAAAGACACGCTTGCCCGGTATCATTATTATGGTGCCTACGATTCTATAATAGTTAAAAGGCAAAACAGTAGCTCGGCTTACGTTGGGTTTGAAATACCTGTAATGTTGAAGTATAAACTTTCCAAATCATTTTCCGTTTTGGGTGGCGTAGATATTGATATTAGCAAGGTATTTGGCATAGGTGATAAAACAACAACCATTCATCTTTCCACCCCTACAGATACAACCGCAATATTGCATTCGGCTGAAGCTGCTGCTTTCTTTGATAGTCTTACATATAGGCATCCAGGTATACCATATTCGTCTTATGTTCCTACTCCCGCCACTAATACTCAAAACTCTGTCAGACTGGGGTATATGATCGGAGTCGACTATTCTATAGCTGATAAATTCACTCTTGAATTCCTGGTAACACAATCATTATCAGGCTATAACGATATCGCCGATAAAAATATTAAGAGCCTTTATAGCCAGCCATATTTCCGCTTATCTGTTGGTTATCAATTCCTGAATTTTACTAAGAAGAAAGTACCGTATAACGGCGGACTATAGTCTGAAAAAAAGTTACAATTTTTTTAACGCTTCTTGTTTACCGGTCGTCTATATAGCATGAACCCTACAGTTCATGCTATATTCAAATCATAACCAAAAAAAACTTACAAACATGAAACGCATTTTTACGACGCTAATAGCCCTTTTGCTGGTGCAATCGGTGTTTGCATGCTCGGCCGGCTTTGGCTGGTATCAAAGCCCTACAAGTACCAGCGCTTTGAACGTTAATTTTTACAATACCTCCAGTTATGGAACCGGCAGTAGCCTCAGTGGCAGTGCCTGGATCTACTATGGCGACGGAGCTAACGGATATTTTTCTACAGCCACCTCTTCTCTTTCTCATGCCTATGCCTCTCCGGGTACCTATTATACCGAAATGGTTATTTACGTTTATGATTCATCCACCAGTACCTACTGTACTGACTCTACAAGAGATACGCTCACAATCAATTACTGGCCTTGTGCGTCTACCGTAGCCACCAGTATTAGCGGCGCTTCTGTAACATTTACAGCTACCACCCCTGCAGGCACAGCTGGCATGAGCTATGGCTGGAATTTTGGTGATGGTACTTCCGGTTCCGGTTCTCCTGTTACACACACTTACGCTGCAGCAGGCACTTATGCTGTGTCGCTCGTGGCTACATCTACTTCGGGTGGTGGTTGCATGGATAGTGCATTCTTGTCTGTTACAATTGGGTCGGGTGCAGCTATCTCCGGTTATCTTATTAGAGATAGCCTAACTGCTCCGGTAGACACTGCAGACTATACAGTATGGCTCATAACATACGATTCAGCAACCCACATTATCAAAGCAGTAGACTCACAAAACATCATCACACCGTTCGACTTTACTACATATTCTTTCGCACACGTCTTGTCCGGTTCATATCTGGTAAAGGCTGCGATCACAAATGGTCCTTCATCAGGCACAGGTTACGTACCTACTTATCATGATTCCAGCGCATACTGGAGCGGTGCCGCATTCATAGCTCACAGTGCTTCTGCAACTACATACGTTAATGTTTGGATGCAACATGGTACGGTAACTAGCGGCCCTGGCTTCGTAGCTGGTAACGTATTATACGGTGCAGGTAAAACAACAGGCACAGTTGGTGCTCCTGTGAAAGGTCTTCTGGTAATGCTGCGCGATTCAAAGAATAACATAGTAGCAAGCACTTATACAGACGCTTCCGGCAATTATAAAATTAGCAACCTCCCTTATGGCACCTATAGCATATATCCCGAAGCGATGGGCTTCAAAACCACTCCATGGACGGCTATCAATGTTACTTCGACTACATCGGGTGTTAACGGTATCAACTTTATACAGAATTCTACTTCTATCAAACCCGGTACCTCAGCCGTGCCTAATATAGCAGCGGCAGATCAGAAGGTAACAATATACCCTAATCCTACAAGCGGTAAACTTACCATACAATGGGATGCTAATGCAGCCAAAACTGCTGCTGTGCACGTTACCAACATTGCTGGTCAAACAGTATACAGTACACAATTGAATATAGATGGTGTTGACCGCAGCGAAATAAATCTTACAGGCTTAAATACCGGCTTATACTTCATGAATATCATTTCTGGCGAAATGAATTACACACAGAAAGTTTCTATCCAGCATTAGAGTTTGAATAACCAAAAGAGCTGGCCCGGCTGCAATGCAGCCGGGCTTTTGCTTTTCAAAAACATCGTCTTGTATAAAAAACAACAAGTTACCTTAACCATTTCGACCTAAAACACGTCTTTTATTATTAAGTGTTAAAGTGAAAAACGGACGAAAAAATAAAGGATTTATAGCCAATAGGAAGTCATGAAAAAGTTACTCTTAATTCCTGTCATTATGCTGATTGTTCAATCAGCTTTTGCCTGTGTAGCCGGGTTTAACTGGTTACAATCACCGGTTGCCGGCAGCGTTTTTAGTGTCGATTTCAAAGGCACATCTTTGCTCGGCAGCTCTTACGCGTATTCTTATTCCTATTTCACTTTTGGTGATGGAAGCAGCATTAGTCCTGCAAGCCCATCTTTTACTGCTTCGCATATTTACGCAGCAACAGGTACATACACTGCAAAATTATTCCTTGCCACATACGACTCTGCAACATCTATGTATTGTTATGATTCTGTAGCTTCAACGGTTACAGTTGCTGCACCACCATGTGCATCCTGGTTCATACCGGTTATTCTTTATGACTCGGTAGCCTGCACCGCACATACGCCTGCCGGTACGTCGGGTATGACATACACCTGGGATTTTGGTGACGGATCAAGCACTATAACAGGTTCTACTGTTGGCCACAGATATGTCTATAATGGCACTTATAGTATATCGCTCACCGCATCATCTTCAAGCGGTTCAGGTTGCACTTCTTCTGTCGACTCAAGTATTACCATCACTGATGCTCGCCCTGCATGCAGCACACTCCATGCTTCCTTCAGTACGGCTACACCCGGAGGTTTTGTAATAGATTTTAGTAATACCTCAACTGCGGGTTCTTTTTATAAAAAAGTGTCTCACTGGTCATTTGGCGATGGAGATACCTCCACCACAATGTTCCCCGTACACAGCTATAAACATGGTGGTTCATATACTGTTTGGCTAAAAACGAATTGGGTTGATACGATCACTAGTATTGGCGGCTGCCAGGATTCTATATCGCGCACTATCTTTTTGAATGATTCATTGAATTCCGTAAGTGGCTATATTTATAAAGACTCGCTTACCGAGCCAATAGATTCAGTAGTTTATAAAGTATGGCTGATCTCTTACGATACAGTTATGCATACCGTCGTCGCAGTAGATTCACTTATACTTGAGGCTGCAGGCACTATTACGACCAAACCCCACGCGACACCATACATGTTTATCAATGTGCCGGCGGGTCTTTATATGGTCAAAGCAAAAGTGCTGAACGGTTTTGCTTCCGGCTCAGGTTACGTACCCACTTATAGTGACTCCAGCATTTATTGGAGTGGTGGACAGCAGTTCCTGTATTTTGGCGGTGCGTATAGTTATCAGAATATATGGATGCAGCATGGCACCCTTACCAGCGGGCCTGGTTTTGTGGCTGGTAATGTAGTATATGGCGCAGGCAAAACAACAGGCAGCGGCCCAGTAGGATCACCGGTAGCAGGATTGCAAATAATGCTGCGTGATATATGGAATCATTTAGTCTCCAGTACTTATACCGATTCAGCAGGTATTTATAAACTCTCTAATGTGCCCTATGGTACCTACAGCGTCTACCCCGAAGATATGGGCTATCGGACCATAGCCTGGGGCAGTATAGACGTCACATCTGCCCATCCGCATATAAACGATATAGACTTTACACAAAACTCCACTACCATAAAACCCGGAACGGCAACGGTAGATAATGTAGCGGCAGACAACAAACAGCTACTGGTATACCCTAATCCTGCAAACAATGTCGCCGTAATAGTATGGCCTGGTACTGCTGCTAAAACAGCTACTGTGACAATAATCAATATTGCAGGTCAGCGGGAATTAACCATGCAACTGAATACAGATGGTGTAGGAAGCAGCGAAATAAATGTATCTCAGTTAAGCCCTGGTTTGTACTTTATGAATGTTATATCCGGCGATATGCATTATATGCAAAAGCTTTCAGTAAGACGTTAACGACGCTTGTGTGTTGTTTTGATTTAATAAAAAGCCGAGGCAGTTCATACACTGCCTCGCCTTTTTACATCATTAATATCTTTAGTGCTGTGGTTTCGGATCTTTAGGCAGCTTGGTATGAGACACCATCTTTTTAGTACCTGCGTTTATCACCATTTTTTGTATCACATATTTCTTTTGCAAGGTAGAGTCTTTATGTACTCTGTTAGTAAGCGTCCACAAAAATTGTTTTAACCGGGGATCATAGCTTATATCCATTTTAGGATCTTTTTTTCCTTCTTTAAAACCGTCTTTTATTGCAAGGTCCATTGCCTGTTCCCTGGTTAAAAGCTTACAGTTATCGTGACTAAATACAAAGTCAGGAATAAAGCTAAGATCGGGCTTACTTGCGGGTTGCAGTTTATTGTTCAGCTCCAGGTTTATAGTGCCCTTTATTTTACTGTATGCGGCACAGTTTGGATATTCATAGTTCAGTTTGTAACTCATGTACACATGCACAAGTATACCCTTGGTGAATTTGTTTTTGTTCAACATGGCATAGTGTATCTCGGTAGATGTATCGGTATAGGTATAATAGCCTTTTTTTGTGTACACACAGGCATCAAAAAGAGCATCTCCCAGGTAGTTGTGTAAAATGCTATCGGCTATTCCTTTTACTTCTTGGCGGCTATATTCCTGCGCTTCGCATAGGGCGGGGCAGAGTAGTAAAAATAAAAGAAGCCTTTTCATTTTATTGATTTGCCTGTTTAGTTAGGTGTCAAATATACTGCTATCGGTGTCTAAGGTCAAGCCTAAAACTTCGCTTGTGATATTAATGCACCTGTACTGGCGTCTAGCGTCACTATCTGCGTGCTGTATTCATTTCGTTTGGTGCTGTCTTTTATATATACCCCGTCCACACTCCAGGTAAACACTTTAGATTTATGGTCATACCAAAAGTGAGCATTGGGTTCCACCTTGCATGGAATAAAATATTTTTCCTTCGCGATCTTTATTGCCTCAGCCGAAGTCATTAAGTGGCATGCTTCATTTTTCAGCATATAGTCCGGTATGTAAGATAGGTCGGGCTGTGAGTTCAGTTTTAGTTTGTCATCCAGCTCCAATGTTATGTTGCAGTTTATGGTGCTGTACACGCTGCATTTCGGATATACGTAGTGCAAATTGTATAAGGTATATACATTCAATACTTTTCCTTGTGTTTTTTTGTCGTCTTTCAGCATACCCCATGTCGTGTCACCATTCTGGGTTATGTAGCTGTAATACGAATTGACGTCATACGCAGCTGCGGCCGCAATATCTTTATTAGTAAGCTTTGCCAGAACTTCTTTCGACTGGTCCTTTATTTTCCTTATGGTATAGCTTTGCCCCTGTGCAAGCATAGGGGTAATAATGATAAGTATTGCTAGATAAAACCTTGTGAACATATGCGTTTGTAATGAGACAAAAATATCAAATAATTAACAGCCGGCGGCATCCGCTAAGCTGTCTGTTACCTTGTATTAAATGCGTGTGAAATCTCGAAATTAAATTTGAGAATCATATGGAAATAAGGTACCTTCAATATGAAATTGAACATCTGAACATGTTCGGCTATAGTCAAAGATCATTATCTCATATTGTTCATCTTGGAGTGTTTTCCATATGTACATTATCTGATCTATCCTAAGTGAGATTTCTCTAGTTGCCTTTTTTTTGTCGCATAGTTTGGCGTAAATAATTTTTAAAATCTTATTTTTTATGAAACTGCTTCCATTTAATAAGGAAATGCGTCTTCGTCTCATTCAAAGAGGTGACAGGCTCATAGAGATAAAGGAGGAAATTTCCGGTGAATTTTCCTGGCTTTCGGACGATAAAAAACTCCAAATACTAAAGGCAGTAGAAAACAATGCTCAGGTGAACCGCGCGCTGCCGGGCAAGCTTGAATATATTAGCTCCGAAAGAATTGATCACCTTTTAAGCGATAAGAGTATAAACTCCTATATCATAGTAAATTCGATGGATGAACAATAGTTATAAGCCATCATTTCCTTAGTCAGGTATATTTTGCCCTTGCAACGCCCTTTGCTCATTACTATTAACAAATAGGGACCTTCATTACAAATCAGGAATTACCGGAAGATTAATGTATAAAAATAAAAACGTCCCCGGCAAAACCGGGGACGTTGTATCATTTAACAGTATTAGCTTATAAAGCCAGGTCTGCATCGTTATCATCTGCTTGCGGTGCAGCAGGTTGCTGTTCGCTTGTAGCCTGCTTTTGCTCACCGCCGTTGCCATTGTTATGCTGCGGACGGTCGCGGCGTTCACCACGGTCGTTACGATCACCACGGTCACGGTTACCACCACCGCTATTTCTGCGGTCGCCGCGATCACCACCGCCTCTGCGATCACCACGGTCGCCACCTTCACGTTTTTCAGGTTCTACATAGCCTTCTGGTTTTGGCATCAGCACTTTACGGCTCAGGCGCAGTTTGCCGGTCTTAGGGTCTGTACCCACCAGCTTTATTTTCACCTTGTCACCTTCTTTCATCACACCTTCCAGCGAGTCCAGGCGTTTCCAGCTCACTTCAGATATATGCAGCAAACCTTGTTTGCCTGGCATAAATTCAATGAATGCGCCAAATGGCATGATGCTCTTCACAGTACCTTCGTAGGTAGCGCCTATTTCAGGTATAGCTACTATGCCTCTTATCCAGGTTAGCGCTTTATCAATGCTTTCTTTATCAGAAGAGAATATTTTCACTACACCTTTATCATCTACTTCTTCTATATTGATAGTGGTGCCTGTTTCACGCTGTATTTCCTGTATTATCTTACCACCCGGGCCTATCACAGCGCCTATGAATTCGCGGTCTATAATGATCTGTTCTATGCGCGGTGCATGTGGTTTCAGTTCTGCACGGTAAGTGTCTACACACTGGTACATAGCATCCAGTATATGCAGGCGGCCATGGCGTGCTTGTTCCAGCGCCTGGCTCATTACTTCCATGCTCAGCCCATCTACTTTTATGTCCATCTGTATGCCGCAGATACCATCACGTGTACCGGTTACTTTAAAGTCCATATCGCCCAGGTGATCTTCATCGCCCAGTATATCGGTAAGTACAGCAAATTTGCCATTCTCCCCGCTGATAAGGCCCATTGCTACACCGCCTACATGTTTAGGCAAAGGCACGCCTGCATCCATCAGCGCCAGTGAACCCGCGCAAACAGTAGCCATTGAAGAAGAACCGTTTGATTCCAGGATGTCTGATACCACACGTACTGTATACGGATATTCAGCGCCCGGCATCATTTGTTCCAGCGAGCGTTTTGCCAGGTTACCATGTCCTACTTCACGACGACCGGGGCCACGCATAGGTTTCACTTCACCTGTAGAAAATGCAGGGAAGTTATAGTGTAGTATAAACTTTGAATAGTTTGATGTTGCTGCGCTTTCTATCAGCAATTCATCTTCGCTGCTACCCAGTGTTACTGTTGTCAGCGATTGTGTTTCACCACGGGTAAAGAGGGCAGAACCATGCGGAGAAGGAAGATAATCTACTTCCATGCTCAACTGGCGCACTTGGTCTAGTTTACGGCCATCCAGGCGTGTGCGGTCATTCAGCATCATATCACGAATGATCTTCTTTTCAAGATCATGGAAATACATGCCTATAAGTGCAGTGTCTTCAGGTGTCAGTTCACCTTCAGCCAGACCTGCAGTAAATTCATCCTTTATCAGCTTAAAGGCGTCGCCGCGTTCATGCTTGCCCAGTGCAGATTTAGCAACTGTGGCTATCCTTTCAGAAGCATAAGTTGCAATTCTTGCGTCCAGTTCAGGGTTAGTATATGGTTTAGTGTATTCGCGTTTAGCGGTAACACCTGCTTTGCTGCGCAGCTCTTCCTGCAGTTTTACCTGTGTACGGATAGCGTCGTGGCCAAGTTCTATAGTTTTGATGAGGTCGGCTTCCTGGCATTCTTTCGCCTCACCTTCCACCATCATTATGTTCTTGTCAGTAGCAGCTATTATAAAATCCATATCAGCATCTTTCAGCTGAGAACGGTTTGGATTAATAACATACTCACCGCCTATGCGTGCTACACGCACTTCGGAGATGATTTCCTGTATAGGCACATCGGATACTGCTAATGCGGCAGATGCAGCAAGACAGGCTAGTGCATCAGGCATTACTTCAGGGTCAGATGATATAAGGGTAACAATTACCTGTACTTCGCAAAGGTAATCGTCCGGGAATAGGGGGCGCAATGCGCGGTCTATAAGACGGGATATGAGCACTTCATAGTCGCTCAGGCGTCCTTCTCGTTTGAAGAATGAGCCCGGTATGCGACCGGCAGAAGCAAATTTTTCTTGATAATCAACAGTCAGCGGGAAAAAAGATTGTCCGGGTTTTGGTTCCGAATTGGCAACAACCGTTGCGAGTATCATACAGTTGCCCATACGTACTACTGCAGCGCCGTCAGCCTGGCGGGCCAGTTTGCCCGTTTCAATGCTTATTTCACGTCCATCGCCTAACTTATAGGAAACAGAGATGGGATTGGCAGCCATAATTTAATATTTATATATGTTCATAAAAAACTATTCCCAACTGTATCAGTTGGGAATAGCTGTGTGGGTAGCGCTTATTTGCGGATACCAAGTTTTTCGATCAGACCGCGGTAAGATTCGAGGTTGGTATGGCTCAGGTATTGCAGCAGGCGCTTGCGGCGACCTACCATTTGCATCAAGCCGCGGTTGGTAGAGAAGTCTTTTTTATTTTCTTTCAGGTGACCTGATATGTGGTTGATACGCTCTGTAAGCATAGCGATCTGGCCTTCTATAGAACCTGTATTGTTTTCTTTAGCCCCGTAGGTTTTAAAGATGTTAGCTTTTTTTTCAGCAGTTAAATGAGACATTTGGCATCAAATTATTTAAATAAACACACTTTTTCAGGGTGCAAAGATAAGAATTAATTTGATAAAACCTGACTTGGAAGCATAATTATATTACAAAATACCCCATAAAAACAGATTCATATTATTATTTGTTTTACTTTATTTCTGACGCTTCGCTTTATTGAAATAAAATACCACCGTACACAAGGTATTATAATAGGCGTTGCATATTATTTTTAACAAACGGATCCTGCTTGTATGAACATAAAAGCCATCGTCACTCCACTTGAACAAACAGAGCACGGTTTTAAACACATAATAGCCGCAGGCGATGAATTACTGAAGCAACCACATACTCAAGTATTCCGGCTCGCTCAGCAGCTCCTGCAGCACAGTAGCTACCAGGCGCGCATGTTGGCTACACACCTCCTCGGCAGCCTCTCTGTCGAAAACAAAGAAGCCTTTCAAATACTACACAACACTGTAGCCAAAGACGACAACTGGCGCGTACAGGAAATGCTGGCTAAAGCCTTCGACCACTATTGCAGCACAAAAGGCTATGGAGTTTCATTGCCCGTCATAAAAAACTGGCTGAAGAATCGTAACCCAAATGTGGTACGTGCTGTAATAGAAGGTCTCCGTATATGGACAAGCCGTCCTTATTTTAAAGAGCACCCGGAAGTAGCCGTACAACTCATCAGCGCCCACCACGCAGACGACAGCGAATATGTACGCAAGTCCGTAGGCAATGCCCTCCGCGATATAAGCCGCAAACATCCCGACCTCATAAAGCAGGAGATTGCTAAATGGAACACTGAAAACTCCAATGTTGCTTTCACTGCTAAGCTTGCAATTAAAGCCTGATCATTTCGCTCTTTGTTGATATCTTTTTTTGGTTCCCGCATGTTAACGGATGTACCTTGCATCTGTCACTTTGTGCTCGCATAAAGCGATAAGTTCTTTGACAAATCTGTAAACCCATCCATCGGAAATTTCCGGTCGGTAGAATTTTCTTCTCAACCGGAAATTATCTCTGAAACCAGCCACCATAGCACATATTAATAATTGCCGCAGCGGAAAAAACCGGAAAAAACCGGAAGTTTTTCAGTCACAACCGGAAATTATTTTGTTCCATCAAGGCCGCCATACCGAGCGCTCCCGAAATATATACCATACTTAATCGAGCCAGTTATCCTTGCCTGCTATCCCGCTTAGGTGCACATTATACTTCGCGCGCAGCACCTCATTTATCAGCGGCAGCGCAGCATATAGCTGCTCAAATGATTTTATTACGAAGTAGTGCTCCTGTATGATATCTGTACGATAAGGCATTTGCAGGCATCGCGCCACATCAAAGCCATGCTTTACACTGCGGTCGCTTATAGCAGAGCGTATCTCCTCTATCGATGAGATAATACCCGCACCATATATATGTATATCATTCCCGTTGCCCAACAGACCGAACTCAATGGTAAACCAGTATACACGCCCCAGCAGTGCAATAGCTTCCGGTTCATGTAGCCATTTTAGCGCCAGCTTCCCAAAGCCCTCCATAAACCGTGCATACGCAGGGTTAGCCAGCAATGGTACGTGCCCAAACACATCATGAAACATATCCGGCTCTTCTATGTAGTCCAGTTCCCGCATAGTACGCAGCCAGCAGGTAGCCGGAAATATCTTTTGCGCCAGCAGTTCAAAGAATTCCTTCTGTGGCACCAGCTCTGGCACCACGCATAGCTTCCAGCCGGTGAGTTCTTTCAGCACTGCACTCGTTTCTTCAAAGTTCGGTATGCTATCCGCCTGAAACTGAACCTGTTTTAGACAATCAACATACAGTGGGTGCGCATACGCATTTAAAGGTTGCATTTGCCGGTTAAAGAGCAATTTCCATACTTTGAAATCTTCGGCAGTGTAGGCATAATAGTTTTGCGCTGTGGGCTTAATCCTTTGCATTGTTTTGGTTTTAATTGGAGAAAAAATGGACAAAAAAATACCCGGTTCCTGTGTCTGGAACCGGGTTGTTAAGTATTGCTAATACAAGGCCGCTTATTCCAAACAGTATCGTTCAGAATAATAATAAGTGGCCTGTATGTTCTTGCGAGTTGACATGAATTACTGCAAATCTATATGATTGAATGATTGCGACAAAAAATATTTATATGGCGCTATTCGCGCGGGTATTAACTTTACACGCTTATGTCTTTGTTTACAAGAAAAGGAAATATCACCATCACCTGCCACAAGCGCCTTGCGCCTTATCTCGAGCAGGAAGTACGGGAACTTGGTTTCGAACCGGAAGAAATGTTCATTACTGGCCTGCGATTAGTTGGCACGCTCAATGATTGTATAAAGCTCAATCTCAACCTGCGTTGCGCCAGCCAGGTGCTCTACAGCCTGAAGAAATTTTATGCCGGTAATGCTGATGACATCTATTGCAATGCACACGATTTCCCTTGGGAAACTGCTTTACCACAAAAAGGTTATTTCTCTATCACCAGTAATGTGTTTAACGATACCATCAATAACAGCATGTTCGCAAACCTGCGTGTAAAAGATGCTATTGTAGATAGAATGCGGGAGAAGACTGGCGAACGTCCCTCAACAGGTGCAGAGCTCTCTGGTACGGTAATACATCTTTTCTGGAAGAACGAGGATGCTGAACTATTTATAGATACCTCCGGCGATTCGCTTGCGCGTCACGGATATCGTAAAATACCTGGCCGTGCGCCAATGCTGGAAGGCCTTGCTGCTGCTACCATTCTTGCCACACGCTGGGACAGGCAATCTCCTTTTGTCAACCCCATGTGCGGCTCCGGCACCGTGGCTATAGAGGCAGCACTGATAGCTACCAATACACGCCCGGGCCTTTTCAGGCTCAACTACGCATTCATGCATTTGCAGGACTACGACGAGTCGGTATATCAAAACGAAATGGAGCTGCTTGATAAACAAATAAAAGAGGTCCCAGGCCTACGTATTATAGCTACAGACTACAGCGATATTGCCATTACCAACGCTAAGAAAAATGCCATAGCCGCAGGCGTAGCAGATATCATCGAGTTCTCAATCTGCGACTTTGCAAAAACTGAAGTGCCTGCAGGCGAAAAAGGTATAATGTATATGAACCCTGAATACGGCGAGCGCCTCGGTGATATAACTGAACTGGAAGAGACCTATGCCCGCATTGGTGATTTTATGAAACAGAAATGTGGTGGCTACTATGGCTATATATTCACCGGAAACCTTGAACTGGCCAAGAGAATAGGCCTTAAGGCAAAGCGACGTATTGAGTTCTATACCAGCACTATTGATTGCCGCTTGCTTGAGTACGAACTGTACGAAGGCAGCCGCAAACACAAGCCGCAGGAGTAGCCATTTAATATTTGTACTTTTGCGCGAATGCACGGAAAGAAACATATAAGCGACGAAATACTGGCCAATCTTAATATTGAAGCCCTCAATGAAATGCAAAAGGCATCGTTGGATGCTAATGAACAGCACAATGATGTTGTATTGCTCTCACCCACAGGCTCCGGCAAAACCCTGGCTTACCTCTTGCCTTTGCTGCCTTTGCTGAATAAAACGAGCAGAACAACGCACGCATTAGTAGTAGTGCCTTCGCGCGAACTAGCTATGCAAATTGAGAAAGTGTTTCGTTCCATGGGTACTGGTCTGAAAATAACTTGCTGCTACGGTGGTCACTTACGCGAAACAGAAGAGAACAACCTGGTAGAAGCGCCCGCCATCATCGTAGGCACCCCTGGCCGCTTATGTGACCACATACGCCGTGGAAACATAACCACAGATACCATCGAAGCACTTGTGCTGGATGAGTTTGATAAAACATTGGAGCTTGGTTTTTTAGAAGAGGTTTCTTTCATCGTTCAGTCATTACCTGCTGTTAAGAAACACATACTCACATCTGCGACACAGTCAGTAGAAGTCCCCGGATTTCTAAACCTTGAAGAGCCGGTAACATTAAACTTTCTTTCTGAGGAAACAGCACGTCCGGAGGCATTGGCGATACAATCCATCCATTCACCCGAAAAAGATAAGATAGACACCCTGTTCCGTTTAATATGCTTCTTAGGTAATCGCTCCATGATTGTCTTTTGCAACCACCGCGAAGCAGTAGAGCGCACCAGCAAGCTACTAAAGGAAAAAGGCATTGTAAATGAATTCTACCACGGCGCCATGGAGCAGCGCGATCGTGACAGTGCCCTTAGCAAATTCCGCAATGGCAGTGTAAATGTTTTGGTCACAACAGATATCGCAGCCCGTGGACTTGATATTCCCAATATACGCTACATCATTCACTACCACCTGCCACATACCGAAGATATCTACACACACCGCAATGGCCGCACAGCCCGTATGGAAGCCAGTGGTACAGCAATTCTGGTTCTGTCTCCGGAAGAATCAGTACCTGCATATATAAATGACGATGTAACCGAAATAGAATTGCCGGAAGAAATTGTGATACCGGAAAAACCCAAATGGATAACATTGTTTATAGCTGCCGGTAAAAAAGACAAGGTGAACAAAATTGACATCGTCGGCTTCCTCACAAACAAGGGCAATTTGAAAAAAGAAGACATAGGTCTTATTGATGTAAAGGATTTCTTCTCCTTCGTAGCCATAAGAAAAGTAAAAGCCACAGAAACAATAGAGCGTGTAAAAAGTGAAAAAATAAAGGGAAAGAAAGTCAAAATAGAAGTGGCAAAATAATGACGGGCATCAGCTCGTTTCCGGACTTAATTTTTTAACTTGCATACATGGGTCAGTATAGCATAGGTGAGGCAATAAATCTGCTCTTCGAAAAATCCCGGTGGAAGCCGAAGGTCAACGAATTGCGCATGCGCCAGGAGTGGGAAGAAATAGTAGGCAAGACCATAGCCAAGTACACCCGCAATATTGCACTCTTCAATAAGGTGCTTACCATCTATACCGATGTCGCCGCTCTTAAGCAGGAGTTACTATTGGGTAAGGAGCAGCTTGTAATACGCATCAACGAATATTTTGAAGAGCGCGTGGTAGAGGAAATAATGATAAAATAAATTAACAATTCGTAATAAGACATAAACTTATTTTTACTCGGCAAAATGAAGGCAATCGCCGCCATATTATGTGTTTATCTTTTAGGCTTGTTTGTACAGCCTGCACTCTTTCCTATACATCATAAGGAAGTAAAGGAAATGGCTTGCTGCGCAAAAAAACATGGTAAAAGCAAAATGCCCAATGGCTGCCCTTCACACAAAAGCAAAAATGATTGCTGTGATGATGGCAAATGCAATCCCTTCTTTAGTCAGTGTCCGGTTTGCGCCGTAGTAGCTGTTTCTACCGCTGATATTGAAATGCCCGCAAAGCCTGCTTATTCTTTTCAGAAAGATAGCTTCTCTCTTTACAGACAGCACATGGTTGGTGAATACCATGCTAAAATGTTGCGTCCTCCACAGTTTGTTTAAGTAATTAAGTCAGTATAACATTCATCTGCTAATTGCCTAAAGCAATCAGTGTATTAATTATTTAAATCATTCTAAAAAGAAATCAATAATGAAACATATTCTTTTTGCAGGCCTTACTGCGCTCATGTTAAGCAGCACATTTGCTTTTGCTGCTGATAAAAAAATGAATCACAATTCGAAAGCAAAATGCGAATGCAGCTGTTGCGCTTGCGACGATTGCAAATGCACCGACTGTAGCAAAGATCACTGTACCTGCGATATGTGCACGGACAATAAGGCAGGCTGCCACAGTAGCAATGCTAAAACACAGAAAAGCTGCTGCGCAAAAAAATAAGCTATCTAATAGCTGAAATAATAAAGCTCCGTTTTCATGGCGGAGCTTTTCTTTTTAAAATATTTCCATTAGTTCTTTCAGGTGCTGCACTTCATAAGTAGGCTTTCTGTCATGTGCAGTTCGTGCAGGGTTGAAGTACACCTGGTCCCAGCCGGCGTTCTGAGCACCTACTATATCTATTTCCAGTGCATCGCCTATCATTATGCTGTTATCAAGATCACCACCGGTTGCACGCAGGGCATAGTCAAATATTTCCCGGTTTGGCTTAAGGCAATTGCTTTTTTCAGAGGTTATTATTTCAGTGAAATATCCTGATATACCGGAGTATTGCAGCTTCAGCCATTGGGTTTTTTCAAAACCGTTAGTTATCATGTGCATCACATAGCGCTCTTTGCAGTACTCCAGCAGCTCTTTTGCATGTGGTATTAGCAGGCCTTGTGTTGGTAGTACTTCCAGGTATGCGGTACTCAGCTCATGTGCCAATATGGAATTGCCTATTTTAAAATCCAGCAGCGTTAGCCACATACGCTTCCAGCGCAGCTCATCCCGTTTTATAAATCCTTTACGGAATCGCTCCCACAGTCGGTCATTGTGATAGGAATACTGCTGGTAAAAAGTGTTGAAATCTATTATGCCTATCTTGTCCAGCTCATACTCAGCATACAGCCGTTGCATGGTCAGCTCTGAATTTTTTTCAAAATCCCACAGCGTATGGTCCAGGTCAAAAAATAAATGTTTATACGTCTTGTCCATCGAATGCTGCAAAGTTACCACGTTTTACGGTAGGGAAAACAAAAAAGCTACCCCTGTTTGTCAAGGGTAGCTTCATTATAATGTCAAAAAAATTATTGCTTCTTACGATAGTATATCTTATCATCAAGGAATTCTGTTACTGACTGCAAAGACGGATTCGCCATGCGTTCATAAATGCGGGATATTTCTATCTGTTCCTTGTTTTCATGTATTTCTTCCAGGTTGTCACCATGCACAGTGAATTCATCCAGTTTACGGTGAAGTTCTTCCTTCATGGTTACGGCTATCTGGCTTGCACGTCTTGACATCACAGTTATTGATTCGTACAGATTGCCTGTTCTGTTCTTTATAGCAACAACATCGCGTGTTTCTACCAGTGGATTAACAGATGCCAGGCTTCTTTTATTTGTGCTCATTTCGTATTTGTTTTACTGAATTATCGGCTAATGTATAAAATTTTTCTGCATCCTGCAGATATTTCGACTTTGGATAAGTGTCTACCAGCTCATGATACGCGCTGATGGTGTTTTCATAACGCTCTTCCTGTTTCTCCTTTATGCTTGCTTTTGCATACTTGTATAGTGATTTTACGATCATAAATTGATAGTAGTCACTGCTTAAAGATTCAGGATAGTTGTGCATTACAGACTTGTAGGATACGCTCGCTGCTTTGTACTGGGCTATATTATAATATAGTTGTGCTGCATCACTTTCCTTCATTTCCAGCTTGTGGCGGCAATCTTCCATATAGCTGTTTGCCTCAGTTATTCTCTTTGAGTTAGGATGCGTATTCACGTATGACTGCATCGCTTCATAAGCCTTTATAGTATTGGTCTGGTCCAGCGAATACTTCGGTGAATATTTGTATAGTGATACTGCATGCATAAACTCGCACTCATCGGCATCTTTGCTATTAGGGAAGAAGTCCACAAAGTTCTTGAAGTGGTATGATGCGGACAGGTAGTCCTTCATGTAGTAGTTGGTATAGGCATAGCGGTAATACAAAGGCTCGTAATTCTTTGTATTCTTCATTATGGGCAAAAGGCTTTCGTAAAGCTCATTTGCACGCTGCCATTTTTTCTCGTTATAGTATTCATTTGCTTTGGTAAGCTTATAGTTAACGTCACTGCTTTTCAGCACTTTCTGGTAACCATCGCAACTGGCAAGCAGTGCGCAAACGCAAATAATAAGTAAATGTCTGGTACGGAGACGCATATGTGGGCAGCAAAAATAAGGAATTAGGGCTGTATTCCCTAAACTCCGTAATAAAACTCTGTTAAAGTACTATAGTGTTGTTTTTCAACATTTTGTGTAGTTATCCACATTGAGTATGTCGTTATTCACACCATGCTGTTTAAACATAGCGGTAAAATACCTCTAAATGCAATACAGCTAACGCTTTCAAGCGCACATATATGTGTGGAAAAATATGTGTTTCTATTTTGGTGTTTATTTGTGGGTAAATGTGTTACTTTGTGGTAGAAATTGTAAAAAATCAATAATGACAAGCCTCCTGGGAGAATATGAAGTAGCAATAGACGCCAAAGGGCGTTTCCTGCTGCCTTCTGGTTTTCGCAAGCAGCTGCCTGAAGGCACTGCGGAGCGCTTCGTTGTAAACAGGGGCTTCGAACATTGTCTTACGCTGTACCCGCTCGATAGCTGGAACGTATTAGCAGAAAAGATGAATCGTTTGAATGATTTCAACCCTAAAGTGCGCGAATTCAAGCGTTTATTCCTTAACGGTGCTAATATGGTAGATGTGGATAGTGCTGGCCGCTTATTGCTGCCAAAGCCATTGCAGGAGTTTGCCGGTATTAAAAAAGACATGGTATTCTCTGCGCAGGGCAGCAAAGTGGAGTTATGGGATAAAGATACATACTACAATTATATAAATCAGCACGCGGCAAGCTTTAGCGACCTGGCGGCTGAGGTAGCAGGTGGCGATTTTATTAACCCGTTTGAAAACATGTAGAATGGGCGCTCCCACTTTTTACCACACTTCAGTTCTTTTAAACGAATCTGTCGAAGGTTTGGCCATAAAAGAAGATGGTATCTATATAGATGCCACTTTCGGTGGTGGTGGGCATAGTCGGGCTATTCTTCAGAAGTTGGGTCCAAACGGCAAATTATTCGCTTTCGACCAGGACGCAGATGCCTGGAAGAATAAGCCGGATGACAGCAGGCTGGTCCCTGTCACAGAGAATTTCAGGCATATGCGCCGTTTTTTAAGGTTGCATGGGGTAAGAGAGGTAGACGGGGTGCTGGCCGATTTAGGTGTAAGTTCTTTTCAGTTTGATACCGCAGAGCGTGGTTTTTCCATTCGTTTCGATGGTCCGCTTGATATGCGTATGGACAAACGGCAACCGCTTACGGCAGAAGCGGTGTTGAAAACCTATAGCGAGCTGCAGCTCCAAAAGCTGTTTGAGCAATATGGTGAGGTGCGCAATGCAAAACAGTTGGCCAAGCAAATCGTTTCGCAACGCGGCAGGGTGGCGCTGAATAGCATAGAAACGCTGAAGGCTGTAATGGCGCCGGTGATGCGTGGCAATCCGATGAAGTACTTAGCTCAGGTGTTTCAGGCGTTGCGCATTGAGGTGAATGATGAGATGGGCGCGCTGAAAGATATGCTGCAGGACGCAGCAGCGCTTTTAAAGCCGGGTGGCAGGCTTAGTGTTATCACCTTCCACTCGCTGGAAGACAGGGTTGTGAAGCAATTTATAAAAAAAGGAAACTGGGACGAGGCAGAAACTAATTTGAGTATGGCCCCGGATGCAGAACCTGTAAGGTGGATACTAAAGCAGGTAACGGCAAAGCCGATAGAGCCTGCAGAACAGGAAATTAAAAACAATTCGCGTGCACGCAGTGCCCGCTTACGTATAGCAGAGAAGATAGCATGAGTAAGAAAAAGGTTGAGAACGTGCAGGAACAGCTAAGCCCCGCCCAGCAAGTAAAAAGCGACTGGAAAGCGCTGGTGAGCAAACTGTCTTACAAAGCCATTGTCACTAATATTCCTTACCTGGCCTTTGTGTCGTTGTTGTGTGTGCTGTATATCAGCAACAATCATCGTGCAGTGGCAATGCAAAGGGAGATAAACACTGAAAAAAAGCAACTAAAAGAGTTACGCTGGAAATATATGGACATTAAATCGCAGTTATTATACACTAAAATGGAAAGCGAGGTGATAATAAAAGCTGCGAACCTTGGATTAAAACCATTGATGTTGCCTGCGTATACCATTAAAGCGGATAGTATCTCCAAACAATAGGCCTTGAACGTAAAGAAAGACATACGGTTTCGTGTTTATATAGCATTCACTTGTATCTGTTTGCTGGGTGTGGCCATTATTATTAAAGCCGCCCGCATACAGCTGAAGGATGGACCGGAGCTTAGAAAGCTCTCGCTTGAGATGCATATGGATACCACGACCATTGATGCTGAGCGCGGTAATATATATACCGAAAATGGCACGCTGCTCTGTTCTTCTCTCCCCCAGTTTGATGTGCATATCGATTTCTCTGTTATCAGTCCTAAGTTGTTCAATAATGGTGTTGACTCTTTGGCTGAGTGCCTTGCATCTTTATTTAAAGATGTGCCCGCTTCAAAATATAAAGCGGATCTGGAACAGGCTTACAAAGATCAGGACAGGTATTACACACTTTGTAAAAACATAGACTATTATAAATATGAACAGCTCCGCAATTTTCCAATATTCAGGAAAGGTAAAGCGTATGGCGGCTTTATAGAAGACCCTAAAGTGAAGCGTATCAATCCTTATGGTATGCTTGCTTATCGCACCATTGGCCTGTATCGCGAAAATAGTCAGACCATCGGTCTCGAAGCTACCTATGATACAGTACTTACCGGCGAAAATGGTAGCTGCGTGGTGCAAAAAGAAACCGGTGGTGTATGGGTGCCGGTAGAAGGCTCTGAAATTGAACCGCAGAATGGCAGGGATATCGTAACTACTCTTGATATTGGTGTGCAGAATGTAGCAGAGCATGCCCTCATGAGTGTGCTGGAGCAATATGAATGTCTGTATGGTACTTGCATCGTTATGGAAGTGCAGACAGGCAAAATACGAGCCCTGGTGAATCTCGGCAGGCAAAAAGATGGCAGCTATTGGGAAGATTTTAATTACGCCCTGCTGCCTACAGAGCCTGGCTCTACCTTTAAACTGGCTACTTTGCTTTCACTGCTTGATGATAAGTATATAAATATCCACGACATGGTGAATGCGGAAGGCGGTGCAATCCGTTTCGGTAATCGTACTATGCGCGATTCGCATCTCGGTCTGGGCGTTATTCCTATTAAGCAGGCCTTCGCTTTGTCTTCCAATGCATCAATGGCCAAGCTGGGCTATACCTATTATTATAAGCAGCCTGAAAAATTTGTACAGCATTTGCGCGACCTCCATTTGAGTGTGCGCACCAACATTGACCTGGCAGGTGAACGCCGCCCGTTGGTAAAGTCACCTGAAAGCAAAAGCTGGAGCGCCACTACATTGCCATGGATGTGTACAGGTTATGAAGTTCTGGTGTCTCCTATGCATACTTGTATGTTGTATAATGCAGTAGCTAATGGTGGCAAAATGATGCGCCCATATCTCATTAGCGCTATCCGCGAATATGGCAAAGATGTAAAAACAATAGAGCCCAAAGTTGTTGTAGACAAAGTAGGTGATTCCAGTACTATAGCGCAGTTGCAGGAATGTATGCGTGCTGTTGTTACAGAAGGGACAGCCAAAAGCATTCAATCGCCTTATTATACGATAGCCGGTAAAACAGGTACCGCCCAGGTAGCTGATAAGGGAATAAAATATTCGGATGGTGTGTATCAGGGATCTTTCGTGGGCTTCTTTCCTACAGAACACCCTAAATATACAATTGCGGTAGTCATACGCACCAAGCCGCATTCCAGCGCATATTACGGTGGCACTATTGCCGCGCCGGTATTTCGCATGATTGCAGATAAAGTATTTGCTAATAACCTTGGCTCATGGGATGGTCCGCTTGATAGTATTGCTCATGTAGGCCATCATTATGTAATGGCACAGAAGGCTCCGGTAAAGAATTACGAAATATTATTGAATGCATTAGGCAAAAAAGCAAACACGGAAGTTTCTGTGCCTGCGCAGATAGCTCAGCTACAGGATGATTCCAGCAGCAGGCTCGCTATTAAGCCGGCTAATGTATATCAAAACATAGTGCCGGACCTGAAAGGTATGGGATTGAAGGATGCGGTATATCTGCTGGAAAATCAAGGGGTGCAAGTGCAGATACAGGGGAAAGGTAAGGTGCAATCACAATCTATACCTCCAGGAACAAGAATAGCAAAAGGACAAAGTATAATACTGCAATTAAGTTAAGAGAACAGGATGCCATCTTTAAACAACATATTGAAAGACGTGCAGGTGCTGCAAATAGTAGGTAATGCTACTGTTGAAGTATCTGCATTAAGTATCGACTCGCGCAAAGCAAACGCCGGTACTGCTTTCATTGCTGTAAAAGGTACACAGGTAGATGGTCATGCATTTATTGAAAAAGCAGTAGAGCAAGGTGCTTCCGTTATTGTTTGTGAAGTACTTCCAAAAGATATAAAGGAAGGTATAGTATATGTGCAGGTAAAAGACAGCGCAGCTGCAGTGGGTGAAATGGCTGATGCATTTTACAGCGAACCATCCGCGAAATTAAAAGTAGTAGGTGTTACCGGCACAAACGGCAAAACCACTACGGCTACTTTGTTATACGAACTATTCGAAAGATTGGGTCATAAATGTGGTCTCATTTCCACTGTGCAAAATCATATTCACGACAAAGTAGAAGTGTCCACACACACCACGCCTGATGCAATTTCTATTCATGCTCTATTGGCAAGAATGGCAGATGCAGGCTGTGAATACGTATTCATGGAAGTAAGCTCACATGCCATCCATCAGCGCCGTATAGAAGGTATTCGTTTTGTTGGCGGCATATTTACCAATATTACGCACGACCATCTCGACTATCACAAAACTTTCGACGAATATATCCGCGTAAAGAAAAGCTTCTTCGATAGCTTACCTGCCTCCGCCTTCGCATTGACAAATGCAGATGATAAACGAGGTCTGGTGATGCTGCAAAACACCAAAGCACAGAAGTGCACTTACAGCTTGCGCATACCTGCTACTGTAAAAGGTAAAGTGCTGGAAAATAATCTCACAGGCCTCGTTATGTCTGTAGATGGTCGGGAAGCACACTTCCGCATGATAGGTACATTCAATGCCTATAATCTTCTTGCTGTGTACGGCGCAGCTACCCTGCTCGGTGCAGATAAGATGGATGTCCTTTCAGGCCTCAGTGATTTACACGGCGCCCCAGGTAGGTTCGAGACCTATATGTCACCAAACAATAAGGTGCTTGGCATTATTGACTATGCGCACACCCCTGATGCATTGATAAATGTCTTGGCAACTATCAATCAGTTGCGTGTTGGAGGCCAGCAAGTAATAACTGTAGTTGGCTGTGGCGGCGATCGCGATAAAACAAAACGCCCCATAATGGCAGAAGTGGCTTGCGAACACAGCGACAAAGCCATCTTCACAGCAGACAATCCGCGTAGCGAAGACCCCGAAGTGATATTGAACGAAATGGAGGTTGGCCTCACAGGTCCGCAGCGTAGAAAAGCTTTGCGCATCACAGATCGCAGAGAGGCAATAAAAACAGCATGCACTCTGGCGCAGCCCGGCGATATAATACTCGTTGCTGGCAAAGGCCATGAAAACTATCAGGAGATAAAAGGAGTAAAATATCCTTTCGACGACAGAATTGTATTAACGGACGCTTTTAAACTTTTAAATAAATAACTGTTAGCTGAATGCTGTACTACCTGTTTACATATCTACGCGACCATTTCAGGTTATTCGGTGCAGGGGTGTTCAATTACATCACCTTCCGTGCAGCTATGGCTATCATTTTGTCGCTGGTCATCTCCATGTTGTTTGGCAAGCGCCTTATTCGCTTCCTGCAACGCAAGCAAATCGGCGAAACCGTGCGCGACCTGGGCCTCGAAGGTGAAACTCAGAAGAAGGGTACGCCAACTATGGGCGGCCTCATCATTATAGCGGCTATCCTCATGCCTACACTGCTCTTCGCACGTATAATGAATGTGTACATCATCCTCATGATTGTATCAACCATATGGCTGGGTCTTGTAGGTTTCCTTGACGATTATATCAAGGTGTTTAAAAAGAATAAGGAAGGTCTTGCAGGTCGCTTTAAGATAATGGGTCAGGTAGGTCTTGGTATTATTGTAGGGCTCACCATGTATTACAATCAAAATGTAGTGGTAACCCGCGAAGTAACGGGTGGCCGCAATCCAATATTTAATCCTACGGAAAAGGTAATGTCAGGCACCTTTTCACGAAAAGATGAAAATGGTAAAGAACATACTTATGTAAGGGTAAAAAGTGCAACTACCACAATTCCTTTTGTAAAAAGCCACGAGCTCAGTTGGGGTGCAGTTGGTGAGCTGTTTGGTAAAAAAGCTTCTCGCTGGCTTACGCCACTCATCTATATAATCTTCGTCACCTTCATTATCACAGCGGTATCTAACGGTGCTAATATTACAGATGGTGTAGATGGTTTAGCAACGGGTGTCTCTGCTATCGCCGGTGTCTGTCTTGGCGTGTTTGCCTATGTTTCCGGCAACTATATTTTTGCCGACTACCTGGGCATTATGAATATACCTAATCTTGGCGAGCTCTCTATATTCATCGGTGCATTCATCGGTGCCTGTGTTGGCTTCCTCTGGTATAACGCTTATCCAGCGCAGGTTTTTATGGGTGATACAGGTAGTCTTGCACTCGGTGGTATCATCGCATCGCTGGCTATCATCGTAAGAAAAGAATTGTTGATACCTATTATCTGTGGTGTATTCCTGGTTGAAAATCTTTCAGTGGTAATACAGGTGTGGTATTTCAAGCGCACAAAGAAGAAATATGGTGAAGGCCGTCGCATATTCCTTATGTCACCGCTGCATCATCATTATCAGAAGAAAGGATATCACGAGGCAAAGATCGTAACACGTATCTGGATAATAGGAATCATATTGGCAATACTTAGTATAGTAACATTAAAATTAAGATAGTGCTGGAACAAACACATAAACGTTTAGTAGTGCTCGGTGCCGGTGAAAGCGGTGTCGGTGCTGCGCTGCTGGGCAAACAGCAGGGCTGGGATGTTTTTGTGAGCGATGGTGGACCTATAAAAGATAACTTTAAACAAACACTTGAGGAGCACAATATCGCTTTCGAAGAAAATGGGCATACACTCGACAAAATATTGAATGCTGCATGCATTGTAAAGAGCCCGGGTATCAGTGAGAAGACAGATATTATGAAGCAGATCAGAGCGGCGCAGATTGAAGTATGCAGCGAGATAGAATTTGGATTTAGATACAGTAACGATAGCAAAATTATAGCTATCACAGGCAGCAACGGTAAAAGTACTACTACTAAGCTCACATATCACCTGTTTAAGGATGCAGGTTACGATGTGGCAATGGTAGGCAATATAGGCTACAGCTTCGCAAGGCAAATAGCTGAACGGCCCTGCGAATGGTACGTAATGGAAATAAGCAGTTTCCAGTTAGATGACATCCATTTGTTCCGGCCCTACATAGCTGTGTTGTTAAACATCACGCCCGACCACCTCGACCGCTACGACTATAAATTTGAAAATTATGTAGCCGCTAAGTTCCGCATCGCAGAAAATCAGAAAGCCTCAGACTATTTCATTATAAACCACGACGACGAAGCAATTAAAAATTATTTACTAACCCATTCTATTAATTCACACCCAATTTACTTTACGATGAGCGAACAAAATCCACTGAATGAAGGCGGCTTTATAGACGGAGAAAATATGCATATCCGTATTGACGGAGAAGACCTTGATATGTCGATACATGACTTGTCGATTAAGGGGAAGCACAATCAGTATAACAGTATGGCCGCCGGAATTTCTGCGCGTATTGCGAACATCCGCAAAGAAAAAATACGTGAAAGCTTTGCAACATTCGAGGGTTTGGAACACCGCCTTGAAAGTGTAGGTATGGTACGTGGTGTCGAATTTATCAACGACAGTAAGGCCACCAATGTAAACTCAGTATGGTATGCGCTTGAAAGTATGACAAAGCCCACCATACTTATTCTCGGTGGCCAGGATAAGGGGAATGATTACAACGAGATAAAAGAGTTGGTACTTGAAAAGGTAAAAGCCATAGTATGTATGGGCTTGGATAATGCACCCATTCATGAGGCTTTCGACGAAGTGGTATCACCTATAGTTGATACCAAAAGCGCAATGGAAGCGGTGATTGCGGCTTACGCCTTGGCTGAAAGTGGAGATGTGGTATTGTTGTCGCCTGCATGTGCAAGTTTCGATTTGTTTAAAAATTATGAAGACCGCGGCCGCCAGTTTAAAGAAGCGGTACATGCACTTTAAAATTTGAAATTATACCGTATGTCAAAACTATTAAAGCAAACAAAGGGAGATCAGGTGATATGGGGAGTAGTATTGATACTCTCTTTCATTAGCCTGCTGGCGGTGTACAGCTCTACCGGTTCATTGGCATACCGTATGGAAAAGAATGCAAGCTATTATCTTATCAAGCAGTTAATGGTGTTAGTGCTGGGTGTGCTCATCATTTACTGGGTGCATAAGGTCAATTATACAAAGTTTGCAGGCGTAGCTATAGTTCTTTATTTGTTAAGCCTCCCGTTGCTCTTTTATACGTTGTTCTTCGGTACAAAGCTCAATGAGGGCTCCCGTTGGATCAGGTTGCCGCTTATCAACCTTACATTTCAAACATCAGACCTTGCAAAGCTTGCATTGTTTATGTTTCTGGCCCGTATGCTTAGTGTCAAGCAGTCCAGCATAAAAGATTTTAAGAAAGGTTTTTTACCTGTGCTTATTCCTGTATTGCTTACTTGCGCGCTCATTGCCCCCGCCAATCTTTCTACCGCACTCATGCTTGGCTTCACATGTTGCATCCTGTTTTTTATAGGCCGTGTGCAGGTAAAGCATATCATGTTGCTGGCAGTTGCTGGTCTCATAGGTATTGCACTGTTGTTTACTGTTTCCAAGCTCACTGGTTTTGGCCGTGCCTCTACATGGGAGCAGCGTATTGAAGATTTTGCAGGTAAGAAGAAGGCTCCTGAAGCTGGCGGTATAAAAGGTTTGGCAGCAGAAGCAAAGCAGCAAGGTACATACCAGGTTATGCAGGCGAAGATCGCTATTGCTAATGGTGGTCTCACAGGCCGTGGCCCGGGAAATAGTTTACAGAGGAATTTTTTGCCGCACCCTTACTCCGATTTTATCTATTCTATCATCATAGAAGAGTATGGCCTGGTGGGCGGTGCAGTTATTATCTTGCTCTATCTGTTGTTCCTCTGGCGAAGCATTCTCATATTCCGGCGCTGCCCTTATGCCTTTGGTGCATTTCTAGCAGTCGGCCTTAGCATCACGCTGGTGTTTCAGGCTATGCTCAATATGGCGGTTAACGTTCACTTAGTGCCTGTTACAGGTTTAACGCTGCCTATGGTCAGCATGGGGGGGTCTTCCATCTGGTTTACAAGTATCGCTATAGGCATAGTGCTTAGTGTTAGCAAGTATGTAGACGAAATGGAAGGCAAAAAGAAAAGAGTAACTAATAAAAATAATGAAGCTGCAGATGAAAACGATGAGGAAGATGAAGAAACGGAAGAAATAGAAGAAATCGAAGAGGAACCAACAGAAGAAATTGTAAAAACTAAAAAGCAGAAAATAGGTATAGCATAGTATGGGCAACATGCGTGTCATAATAGCTGGTGGTGGTACAGGGGGGCATATATTTCCCGCCGTGGCCATTGGTCATGCATTGCAGCGCATGCAACCGGGAACAGAATTGTTGTTTGTTGGCGCCAAGGGTAAGATGGAAATGGAAAAGGTGCCGCAAGAGGGTTTTGAAATTGTCGGGCTCGACATAATAGGTTTCAACAGGTCAAACCTTTTCAAAAACATCTTACTGCCAATAAAATTATTACGCAGCCTTTCTGATGCTAAGAATATAATAAAAACATTCAAGCCCAATGCAGTAGTGGGAGTTGGCGGTTACGCCAGCTTCCCTATACTGAAAGCTGCACAACAAATGAATATTCCAACCCTCATTCAGGAGCAGAATTCATTTGCTGGCAAAGCCAATCAGATATTAGGTAAAAAAGCAAAAGCTATATGCGTGGCATATGAACATATGGAGAAATTTTTCCCCTCAGAAAAGCTGGTGATTACCGGTAATCCTGTCAGGAAGAATATCTCGCAGATGAATATCAGCAAGGAAGAAGGTCAAATCTGGCTCGGCCTGAATGTCGCACGTAAAACTGTGCTTGTAGTAGGCGGTAGCCTTGGCGCAAAATCCATAAATGAGGGTATTGATGCCCATCTTGAAGAAATAATAGCTGAAGATGTACAGCTCATTTGGCAGACGGGTAAGCCATACTATCAGCAGGCGTTGAAGCGGGCTGAAGCGTTTACAGATAAAGTAAAGGTATTTGAATTTATTAAAGAAATGGATTACGCATACGCAGCGGCTGATATTGTGATATCACGTGCTGGTGCATTAGCCATTGCTGAACTATGTATTGCGGCAAAGCCGGTCATATTCGTGCCATATCCGCATGCTGCTGAAGATCACCAGACCAGCAATGCAATGGCGCTTGTAGAGAGGAATGCTGCCTTAATGGTAAAAGACAGTGAAGTGCAGGAAGACCTGGTAAAGAAATTAAAGCATCTGCTTCATGATGCTGCCATGCAGGAAATAATGACAAAAGACTTGCAGGGTATGGCGATCAAAAATGCAGATGAAAGGATAGCAAAGAAAGTAATAGAAATAGCAAAATAGAATTGTAATGAATGTTCGGGAGTTAAAAAGAGTGTATTTCATAGGTGTCGGTGGCATCGGGATGAGCGCGCTTGCGCGCTTCTTCCGCGAACGTGGCGCCATTGTGAAGGGTTACGACCGGACAGAAACAGAGCTTACAAAGCAGCTGGCAGAAGAAGGTATTGAGGTGCACTATAAAGATGATGCAGAACTGTTGTATAAAGAAGCAGAGTTGGTTGTTTACACGCCTGCTGTACCTGCGGATAGTGTTGAGTTGAACTGGTATCGCGATAACAACTATCCTGTTTATAAGCGCAGTGACGTATTGGAATGGATCACAGCATCGTTGCATGCAGTAACGGTTGCCGGTACCCATGGCAAAACAACTACCTCTACCATGATAGCTTATCTGCTGCGTGAAACTGGTTATGGATGTAATGCTTTCCTCGGTGGTATATCTGTTAACTACGATCGCAATTATTGGAGTAGCGAAACAGATTGTGCGGTAATTGAAGCAGATGAGTATGATCGCAGCTTCCTGAAATTGCATCCGGATGTAGCAGTGCTCACTTCTATGGACCCTGACCATCTGGACATCTATGGTACGGTAGAAGAAATGGAAAAAGCATTTGTTCAGTATACTAATAACATAAAGCAGGGTGGGACGCTGATTGTGAAGAGTGGCTTGCAGCACACATCCGAAATGGGTGGTGCCTCAAAACTTACTTATAACCTGCAGGCAGGGAATGCTGCCATATATGCCACCAATATCATGCAGCAGGACGGGGGCTACTCATTTAACATCATCGGAAGCAACTGGTCGATAAATGACATGCATCTTTCTATAGGTGGCATACATAATGTAGAAAATGCTGTGGCTGCCATTGCAGTTACCCAGGTAATGGGTATAAACCAAGAAGCGGTGAAAAAGGCTTTGCCTGGTTTTAAAGGTGTAAAACGTAGGTTCGAATATGTAGTGAAAAACGACCGTGTGGTGTATATAGATGACTATGCACATCACCCTGAAGAGTTGATGGCGTTGATTCAAAGTGCGAAACACATGTTTGCCAACAGGAAATGTGTTATTGCCTTTCAGCCGCATCTCTATTCGCGCACCCGCGATCTGGCTGATGGCTTCGCCAAAAGCTTGGACATGGCAGACAGGGTTATCCTGCTGGACATATATCCGGCGCGTGAATTGCCTATTAGTGGTGTGACGTCAAACATTATAGCAGAGAAGATGACTAAAACTAAGCCGATCATCTTATCAAAAGAGGGCTTGCTCGACTATGTGCGCCATACACCACTTGAGCTTTTTATTACTGCAGGTGCAGGAAATATAGACCAGTTGGTAGCGCCCGTAAAAGAAATATTGGAAACTAAGTAATGAATAAAAGACGCAAAATATCGGTTAGAAGGATACTCCAGGTGTTGCTCACGCTGGTAGCCACTACTGCCTGCGTTATAGGTATTCTTAGTGCCGCGCGTATTGAGAATGGTAAGGTATTGTCAGGTATTGATGTGCAGATAGAGAACGGAAGAAAATATCATTTTTTGAACGAACAGGACGTAAAGAATATGTTGATCGATAATCGCCATATTGATATCAATCGTACTCCGCTGGGACAGCTGAATATACATGTTATGGAAGATATCATTACTTCCAACCCATGGGTAGGCGAAGCGCAGGTGTATGTAGACAACAATCGCCTCATGCACGTGAACGTTACACAACGCGTACCTGTAGCACGAATATTTGAAGAGAATGGCAATAGTTATTATATCGATACTACATTAAGCGATTTGCCACTGTCTGAAAGATATGTTTACTACACGACGGTTGTTACCAATATGCCTGAACTGAAGAATGATAGCATGAGCAAGTCATTAAAGGCACAGGTGTTAAGGCTGGTAAACTTTGTTGAAAAGGATACTTTCTGGAATGCCCAGGTATCTCAGATCGTCGTCGACTCCGATTATACTTTTGAAATAGTACCCGTCCTAGGCAATCAAAGAATATTGCTCGGTGACACGTCAAGACTTGAAGAAAAATTCGGTGATCTCTTTCTGTTCTATAAAAACACTTTGAATCGTATTGGCTGGGATAAATACCAAATGCTTGATCTCCGCTTTAAAGACCAGGTTATAGCGTCTCCCGCATTAGCGTGGAAAGCACCTGTTGATAAAGCAATGAGTAATATGAACTGGGTAAAGAGCATAATAGATATGGGGGCAAAAAAGGAAGGTGTTGCAGATACGGCGCTTAAGATGACACCTCCTCAGGTCACGGCCCAGGCAGCTGTATCTAAGCCACAGCCGCAAAAAACGCAAACAACGAAGATAACCGGTAATACAAATACAAAACAAACAGTCAAAGCAAAAGATAAAAAGGATATAACAAAAAAGAGAAACAAATAGATCATCACTATCGGAAACTATTTAACCTTTTTTAAACACAACGCAATATGAGCAAAAAAGAACAACCAATCATTGTCGGCCTCGACATCGGCACTACGAAAGTGGTAGCCATAGCAGGCCGTAAAAACGAGTTCGGTAAGCTGGAGGTACTCGGCTTCGGGCGCGCGGAATCCGCTGGCGTAAGCCACGGTGTCGTGCTTAACATCGAGCAGTGTATCCGCTCTATCGAACAGGCAATTGAAAAGTGTCTGCAATCCAATCCTAACCTCGAAGTAAAAGAGGTATACGTTGGTATTGCAGGCCAGCACATCAAAAGTCTGCAAACGCGCGGCGACCGTGTGCGGGCAAATGTAGATGAGGAAATTAATAAGGAAGATATCGACTTGCTGGTACGGGATCAGTATAAGACATACATTCCCGCTGGCGATCAGATTATAGATATCATACCGCAGGAGTTCACGGTTGATAACACTGCTTATGTCATAGATCCTATAGGCATGAGCGGTGTGAAGATTGGGGCTAACTTTCACATCATCACAGGCGACAGAAATGCCATTCGCAATATCAAGCGTTGCGTCGATAAGGCAAACCTCAACACCCGCGATCTGGTATTGCAGCCGCTTGCGTCTGCAGCCGCGGTAATGAATGAAGAAGACCTGGAAGCAGGTGTTGCTATAGTTGATATAGGTGGGGGTACAACAGATATGGCGGTGTTTTACGACGGTATCTTAAAGCATACTGCAGTAATACCCTATGCAGGTGTAAACATTACAAACGATATCCGCAATGGTCTCGGTGTATTGCGTGCGCAGGCTGAACAGATGAAGGTGCAGTTCGGTACTGCTTTAGCTGATGAGGCTAACGCAAACGCTTACATTACCATTCCGGGTCTGCGCGGCTTACCGCCAAAGGAAATTTCTGTAAAGAACCTGGCGCATATCATCCAGGCCCGCATGCAGGAAATCTTGGACTATGTTGTATATCACCTCAAGCAGGTTGATCTGGACAAGCGGCTCTATGGGGGTATCATCCTTACTGGTGGTGGTGCGCAATTAAAACATATAATACAACTCACCGAGTATATAACAGGCCTTGGTGCGCGTATCGGTTACCCGAACGAACATCTGGCAGGTGGTCATGCCGACCAGCTTATGAATCCTATGTATGCTACATGTATAGGCCTCATATTGCGTGGGTATCACGATTTTGAAAACGGACGTATGCGTTTTGTGGGTGAAGGCGGAAATTATATTCATATCCCTGAAGCGCAGGCTGAAGCGATCATTGAATCAAAAGAAACTGAAGTGCAATCTCAGGCTTCTGAAGAAGAAAATGAAGCAATTCAGCATAGGAATAGCAAGCGCAATGAAAACCTCAAACGCCTCTTCGATGGGCTGAAAGGTAAATTCATGCGCATCTTTGAAGAGGTGGAAGACGAGGAAATTGAATAAAAATTAATAAGCAATCACACAACTCACAACTTTAATTTTTTTAAAAGAAAACGTATTACTAACCCAGAATAAAAACAAACCATTATGATACATTTCGAAATTCCCAAAAACCAGTCGTCTATAATCAAGGTGATAGGTGTAGGCGGTGGTGGCAGCAATGCTGTAAATTACATGCACGACTTAGGTATTGAAGGAGTAGATTTTGTAGTCTGCAACACAGACTCGCAGGCGCTTGCCTTAAGTCCTGTATCAAACAAAGTGCAACTCGGGCCACATCTTACGCAGGGCCTTGGTGCGGGTGCTAATCCAGAGATAGGTAAGCAGGCAAGTGAAGAATCTCTTGAGGATATCACCAAGATATTGAAAGTAAATACGCGCATGGCGTTCATCACAGCTGGTATGGGCGGTGGCACCGGTACAGGTGGCGCTCCCGTTGTGGCTAAGATATGTCGTGAGCTGGGTATATTAACGGTGGGTATCGTAACCACGCCATTCACCTACGAAGGCCGCAAACGTATGAAACAAGCGCAGGAAGGTATAGATCGCATGCGCGAGCATGTTGATACCATCCTTATTATTTCAAACGATAAGTTGCGTCAGCAATTCGGCAATCTGCCGTTCACACAGGCATTCGCTAAGGCCGATGATATTTTGTCTACTGCTGCTAAATGTATCACAGACGTTATCACCACTACCGGTCAGATAAATGTTGACTTTGCAGACGTTTGCACTGTTATGAAGAATGGCGGTGTGGCTATTTTGGGTAGCGCATCAGTATCCGGCGAAAACCGTGCATTGCACGCGGTTGAGCAAGCGCTCAATTCTCCATTGCTTAATGACAATGATATCCGCGGTGCTAAATGGTTATTACTTAATATAACATCTGCAGCTGGTGAGTTTGAACATACAATGGACGAAGCTGAAGCTATACAGGCTTATGTACAACAGCAGGCCGGCGACTATTGTGATGTTATTCTCGGTATGGGTCACGATCCTAATCTGGGTGATAAGATCGCAGTTACAGTTATAGCTACAGGTTTCAACCATAAAGAATTGAATGTTGAAATGCCTGCTGCAAAAAGCAATGAGCCTGAAAAGATCATTGTAAAACTCGGCGAGCCATCTCAGTCGGTAATAGAAGCAAAACCTTCAGCTGAAGTAGCAAATACATTAGCAAAGACTACAGAATATCTCAATCCTACTTTGGTCGAAATGCCTGCTAAGCCTTCAGTAATGGATATCAAGCCTGCATTCCCTTCAGTAGCAGCAGAGCAACCAAAAGAAAGTTTCGTGCTCAAAACAAAACCTGAAAATCAGGAAAATATAGTGTCGAGTACTCCGGCGCCTGTTGCATCAACGCCTGCTCCGGTACCAGCGCCAACACCAACACCTGCTCCGGTAGTGGCTGTTGAAGAAAATTCATTACAGCTCATCATTAAAAACGAATTGCCTAAAGAAGAACCTGCTCAGTTCAAAATAGGCGAACACGTATTAACAGCAGATGAGCTGGAAGAAAAGCGCCGCTTCGAAGACCAGAAACGGTCACTGGAGGAACGTGCAGAACGTTTGCGTCGCATGAGTTTCAACATTAAAGCGTCAGAAAGCAGCGACGATATGGAAGCAGTACCTGCCTACGTACGTCGCAACGTCCAGCTCAATGATGACGTTGCTTCATCCGATGTGTTCTATAGTGGCTATAGCGTTGGCATCAACGATCAGCAGCAGAATAATAAAGGCTCCATCCAAACCATCAATACTTTCCTCGATGGCAAGAAGCCTGATTAACTAGTCTCTTTTGTTTATATTCATATTGCGTAAGGCTCCCGTTTTCTAACGGGAGCTATTTTTTTATACATTTTTTTAACAATTGGGAATTCGGGGTTGGTATGGTAAATGCATTATACCCTACATAAAATCATTAAAATCAAAACAACATGAAACGGATAATTTTTGGAATGCTCGTATTAGGTACTTTATTTACCGCACAGATAGCCACAGCGCAAACTCGTACTCCGGTCATTAACGAACGCCAGTCTATGCAGCAGGGCCGCATCAGGCAGGGCGAACGTAGTGGCGAACTTACTCATCGCGAAGCCCGCAACCTGGAACACCGTGAAGCCCGTATCCAGCGCGAAAAACGTTTTGCCAAAGCAAATGGTCGTATGACACATGCTGAAAGAAGGCACATCAGACACGAACAAAACCGAACTAGCAACGCCATTTATAGAGATAAGCACAATGGCCAGGTACGCTAAATATTGAATAATACCCCATAAATTGAGCCTCGCAAAATTGTGGGGCTTTTTTGTATAAACTTTAAGTATTATTAAATAAAATATTTTTAAAATCTTCCAACCATAAGTTAAAAAACTACGTCTTAATAAGTGTTGGCATTAAAAGTATGTGCGAGAACGGACAACCGGATTGGGTACTTTGTTAAAAGAAAAATTTGGTTAGTCCGTTTTTTTTAACTTTTTTGCAACAACTTTCAAAAACATCTATAAATAATCGTCTATAGCTAAATATTCTACCTAACATTTCTTCTTGAAACATGACGTGATTTGTACGTAACGTTTTAAAAATAGGTAGAAGTTTATGCAACTTTTCCACCAGTTATCCGATGCTGAACTGATTCATGCGTTCTTACAGGACAGTGAAGAAGCGCTTGAAGTACTTGTAAACCGCTACAAGGATAAAATATATACTGCTGTTTACATGCTTGTTAAAGACAAGTATATAGCCGAAGATATTTTTCAGGATGCATTCCTGAAGATGATAAAGACTATACGTGAAGGCCGCTATGCCGAGCAGGGCAAATTCCTACCCTGGGCCATACGTGTAGCCCATAACCTCTGCATGGACCATTTCCGCCGCACCAGGCAGAATATACCGGTTACCCTGGCAGATGGTACTGATATCGGCCACCTGCTGCCTTCCTCTGCTGATAATGCAGCTGAATCTATGGAAAGGCGCCAGACCCATCAGGGAGTACGCCATCTTGTCGAGCAGTTGCCGGAGGAGCAGCGCGAGGTCATCATCATGCGCATGTATGGCGATCTCTCTTTCAAAGAGATATCAGACATCACTGGTGTTAGCATAAATACTGCATTGGGTCGTATGCGCTATGCTCTTATCAATCTCCGCCGCATGATAACGGAGAAACAAATGGTATTGCGCTAAGCGGCATTTTAGCTAATTTGGCCACATGGCAGCTTTACCCCAGTTTTTTATTGATACCGATTTCAAAGAACATACTGATTTGTGGCTTGATGAAGATACCGCGAAGCATATAGTGCAGGTGTTGCGTATGCAGCCGGGTCAACAGTTGCAGCTCACCAATGGCAAAGGTTTCACAGCAATAGCCGCCATAAAAACGGCCGAAAAGAAGAAGTGCAGCGTATCTGTCAACATAGTTACATTTCATGAGCTTAGGCAGCCTGCACTCCATCTCTGCATAGGCTTCACCAAAAATACCAGTCGCAATGAATGGCTGCTGGAGAAGGCTACAGAGCTGGGCGTACGCAGCATCACCCCACTTGTCGCTACGCGCACGGAGCGTGAGCATATTCGCTACGACCGCTGGCGCAATATCCTCGTGGCTTCCATCATGCAGTCGCAGCAGCACTACCTGCCCACCTTGCACGAGGCTACTAAGCTCGATGCCGTTATAGATCGATATGCCCATGTGCAGCAAAAGTTCATTGCTCATTGCATTGCAGATCGCGAACGGCATCCTTTATCCAGGTTGTTAAAACCTGGCCGTGAAACACTTATCTTCATAGGCCCTGAAGGGGATTTTACAGAAGATGAGGTAAATTTGTGTATGCGGCATGGTTTTGTGGCGGCTTCTATGGGTGCGCAGCGTTTGCGTACTGAAACTGCAGCTATCACGGCTTGTGCGTATTTTAACCTGGTGAATCACTATGATGAGGTTTAGGAATTGCTTATTAGTTTGTTTGCTCTTTCTAGCTGTTGCCACACAGGCACAGCAGATGAAGCTTGCCCTGCTGGTTTACAATGGCGGTGGTGACTGGTATGCCAATCCTACATCCCTGCCGAACCTTGCTACCTTTTGCAATCAGCAGTTGCATACCAATTTCGATACGCGGCAGGCTGAGGTGGAAGTAGGCAGCCCGGATATCTTCAACTATCCCTTCATCCACATGACGGGCCACGGCCGATGGTCGCTAAGTGATGCTGAGGCACAGAACCTGCGTAAGTATCTGGAGGGTGGTGGCTTCCTGCATATTGATGATAACTATGGCCTCGATCCTTATGTGCGCCCGGCATTGAAGAAGGTATTTCCGGAGCTTGAATTGGTTGAGCTTCCCTTCTCGCATCCTATCTATCACCAGCGTTTCAATTTCAACAATGGCCTGCCTAAGATACATGAGCATGATGGCAAGCCGCCTAAAGGCTATGGTCTCATTTACAAAGGCCGCCTTGTTTGTTTCTATAGCTGGGAAACCGATCTGGGCGATGGCTGGGAAGATTTCGAAGTGCACCGTGACCCGCCTGAAAAGCACCAGGCTGCTTTGCAAATGGGCGCTAATATTATCCAGTATGTGTTTATGAACAGTACTGCTACGCCTTAGCGCTTATCCCGCCTTTTCGGGGTATAGAAAGCCTATTATCACCCACCAGCGAAAACGTTCCAACATATAGAACTTTGACCATTGACCCCTTAGCAGGAAACCCAGACCATACACTATGGCATAGCCCCATTTGGCCACATACTCCACAAATTTCTTTATCAGCGCACCCGTCTGCCCCTTCAGCCTCAGGCGTTCGCCGCCGCCTATGCCCATGCTGTGGCGATGCACATAGTTCTTGTCAAATTTGTTGCTTTCCACCGCGTGCAACACTTCTACTTCCGGCAGGTAGTACACCTTCTTGCCATAGTTCAGTATGCGCTGGTATATGTCTTTCTCCTCTGTTGCCAGCAGGCCTTTGCCTTTGCGGCCCAGGTCTGTGTTGAAGTAGCCTATATCTTCAAACACCTTCTTTCTGAAGGCCATATTTGCGCCGCAGGGGTATCGTGCGCCTGTCAGTCGTTTATCTTCATTGCCCAGGTTAAAATTGCCCACCAGGCCAAAGAAGTATTTGCTGTACCAGTTCGGTATGCCGGTGAGGAAGTAGGGGGTTATCTTGCCGCCGATGCTCCATACATCCGGGTGCTGGTCAAAGAAGTCAACGGTGTGTTGCATCCAGCCTGGCTGTGCCTTGCTGTCATCATCCAGGTACATTATTATCTCGCCCTGTGCCTCGTGCGCCCCACGGCTGCGTGCATAAGCTACGCCCTGGTTATGCTCCACATAGTAGCTAAAGTTATAGTCGGGGTGCTGCGCTTTATACTCCGCAAGCAGCTCCAGCACATTGTCCGTGCTGTTATTGTCCACCACTATCACCTCGTAGCGGCTTTTATCAAAATCCTGTTTAAAGATGCTATCCACTGCATCTACCACAAAGCGTGCCCTGTTGTAGGAGCAGATTACGGCAGATACCTTTAATTGATTATCCATTGATAATGCAATTTACAATATTGTTTTAAATGGATATTGCCCGGGTAGTGGTAGTATTAATGACACTGGTATTGGTAGCTCATGGTTTCGGTTGCAGTGCCGTTTGTTATGGCTAGCCGATCAATATAGCCATTCGCATTCATCACATAATTATAGTTGGTTGTTCCCTTTCCTGTGGTGCTTTGGCTTTTTAGCAGATGCGTATTTTTTATGTAGTAAGTGGCATAGTATAGCAGCGAGTTTATCTTCAGGTAATCACCGTCCTGCAACGGCATATTGGTATTGTAAGTGTAGTTGGTTTCGGTGCCTGCACCGGAGGCCCTTATAATATCTCCACCCAGCCAGTCGTAGCTGGTTGTAAAGTTGCCATTCTTGTTTGTTGCTGTAATATCACCCAGCTCATTGCCTGTTATATATGTCATTATCAGATAGTTGTAGGTTACGGTAGCGGGGTAGTACTTGCGTATGGTTATTACCCGGCCGCCTGTGTCCAGTGTCACCATGTCATCCTCATTTTCGGTACCAGTAGAGTCGCTTACAGATACGAATATATAGCCGCTGGCATAGGTGAAGACGCGATTGAAATTAATAGCTCCCTGTGCTGTTACACCCGCCATGCTGAAATCGCCGTTATAGCTGATGGTATAATTGGTTACTGCTCCGTTGTTGTTGTCAGTAACGCCGATAATATTGCAGGTTAAAGCAGAGCTGGGGCCGGTAGGCGCGCCCGTGCTCTTCTTGCAGGCCATCATAGCCGTAATAAGCAGACCTGTCATAATAAAACTGAGCAGTGTAGTGGTTTTCATAATAGTAGCATTTGATAATATTAACTTTACTGGAGGATAACGGTCAAACTGTATATAAAATTGTTGTAATTCTATTATACATTCAAATCACTGGGTGGGGGGGTGAGGTTTTTGAATTGGGTGCGCTCGTAGAAAGTTATTTCGCGTTTCTTTCCTATTGCAGGATCGTAAACCATGTTGTCGCCGAGCCAGATGATACCGTTGCTGAGGATGAAGACTTGTGGCTTGTTCTCATTTTCGGGATTATTTTTTTGTTGCTTTTCTTCGGGCTCAATTGGCTGTATGCCGCTGCCAGCTTCCGTATTTGGATTTTCTGAAATGTTACAAAAGGTTACATTCTCTTCGCATTGCGTAGGCTCAATGTGATCTTCAATTTCTTCTTCTTCGACTTCGTCTGTGAGGAACATGTCCTGGGCTGTGTATAGACGCTTTTTGTTTGTCTTTTGCCTGATAAGTGTATCTGCGTGGAGGGCTACCTGCTTGCCAAGTTCGGGGTCTTGCTTGCGGATGGATTCGACGAGCTCGGTATAGAGCTGCATATAGTTGGATGCGGGCTGCTGTTTGAAGCTTTGGATGTTCATTATAAGCCTTCGCTGGACGATGGACTCTTCAATGGTTGGTATGCCGCCTTTTTGATGGATCGTTTCGTTTAGCACTGCAAGCTGATTGTAGAAGTCCTGCAGGAGCATGGCGGGGGATTGCTGGGCAGCGATGCGTAGCTGACGCCATTGACCTTGCTGTATCCATAGGCCGACTGTTTTGCGACTAACGTCTAAGAGGTTTGCGATTTGTTGTTGGGTGAGGCCGCCCTGGAGATAGAGCTCGCGGGCTTGCGTATTCTTTTGCATTGTGTTATAGGTTTATAGGGTTGACAGGATTGAAAGAGCTTTTTTGATGTAAAGTTCTGGTGGGTTTTTATTCGGGGCAAATTGAAAATCTATGCTACCGCAGTTACTGTGGTAAGCTACCGCAATTAGTGCGGTAGCATAAAAGATTTTTTGCTTTTAAATGATTGGTTTTGAGTGCGGTTACATATAGTGGTGTAACCTGAGGATATTTTTAAAGTGGTTTGTGTGGTATTCTGTTTTGCGTTGCTTGCATGGCGCGTGTTCCTACTTTCTTTTGCGGAAAAGAAAGTAGGCAAAGAAAGCCGCCCGAAAAAAAAGCTTCAGTTTTTTCGGGGTGGTGCTACTATGAGCTACAGTGCTACTGCGCTGCCGGGCTAATTAACTCCAGTGGCTTTTATTTTGTGCATCGTTGCGATGATGGAAGCGATTTCACAGAATGAGTGGGGAAATGAATTCGGGCGCTACAAACGCCGAACCTTGGGTCCTTGTTATAAACGAGAACCAGATAGGGGGATATTATATCATTGATATTGGCGATCGGCGTACATTTATGGATGGTGTGAGATGACGACGTAATAAAGCAATGCTTATTAGTTTAATCCGTCAATTTTTTAAAATGAGATTTTTAAACTTATTTAAGAAGAAAAGGGTATCAGAAGCTAAGGACGCCAAAGCAGAGGCGCCATCCATAGAGCAAAAGTTGTTTGCAGAAATTGTGCTAGAGGTTATTGCTCCTACACTTGAGCGCTATGACTTCGTTAAGCACATTGTTGAGGTGAAAACTTATTCAACAAATATTGTTTTCAGGAAAAGCAAGCAATACATTGAAATTCATAGTACAAATTATCCGCTTGATTACCCGTATCACTATAATATTTTATTGGGTGAGGGTGATAGCGAAAATTTTTCTGAATCGGACTGGAATTCGATAGCGCTTTGGCAACTAGCGAAGACGATTGATACAAACGCATTAACCAGCGCCTATGATTTTCCAAATGGTGAAAACGTCAAGCCAAGTATTGAGCAAGCTATTGAAGACTTATTGACATATGGCGGCAGTTTTTTGAAGGGCGACTTAACGCAGTTTAATATAGCGAGAAGCCAAATAAACCAACAACGCAGACCCTACAAAATTCTTTCACAAAACAAAAAAGGTGTTTATGTCGCAGCTGATGATCCTAAAAGCAATGAACAAAAACAAAAATACAGTTAAGTAAGATCAATGATAATGTGCGTTCCAAACACCTGACTTTGGATCCCGTTCCAAATGGGAGCTAGTGTGGTTTATACAGGTAACTTAGTACCTTATTGTATGAGAAAAAACATTTTAATAGGATTATTGGGTTTGCTTTTTTTATCTGCATGTAGTGAAATAAAAACAAACGATGCGCAAAAAGCATATTTGAATTGGGCCAATGAAGCACCTCCTAAGGAGGTAAAGGTTATTGACGGTAAATACTGGCAGTCCGGGCACTGGACAAGGGAATATGAAGTGTTTCTGCACTTGAAGGTTAGCAGGGAGTGGTCTTACGAGTATGTAAAACAAAATGGCTTGCGATCCGACTCAAGTATGTGGGTGGAAACAAAAGAAACGCCTATATGGTTTAAGCCTTCTACCAGATTGAAGCATTATAGCGCCGGAAATACGTCGCAATATTTTTGGGATAGTGCAGGTAATGAATGTTATCTGCATGAACTGCAGTTGTAATTTTACGATATGGGACATAAAACAGTTTGTATAAATTGTCAAAAGGCATTTAGTCAGGGAATGGATTACGATAATATCAGAGAAACAAAGTGTCCCAATTGCGGAGGGGATACTACTCTTTTACCGCACAGGTTTCGTCCGCCTAAACACACTGATGATTTGAAATGGAAAGTGATAAAATATCTTATCGCAAATGGTTTTATTTTTCAGCACGTATTTGAAGTCGGTGCTGAACATTCATACGCTAATTACGTAAGGTATCCTGAAACATTATCAGAGGCTAGAATTTTTGTTGAAAAATATAAAGGGCAGACTAAAAAATAAAAAACGCCTACTTGGGAATACTCATTGTAAACGAGAACTCGTCGCGTTGCTTACATGGCGCGTGTTCCTACTTTCTTTTGCGGGAAAGAAAGTAGGCAAAGAAAGCCGCCCGAAAAAAAAGCTTCAGTTTTTTCGGGTTGGTGCTGCTATGAGCGACAGTGCTACTGCGCTGCCGGGCAAATTAACTCCGGTGGCTTTTGTTGTGTGTTTCTCATGTTGTTTTTCTATTGTTATGTGTTTGTTCTTTCTTTTGCGGCAAAGAAATGAACCAAAGAATGCCGCCGGAAAAAATGAAGTTTTTTCCGGTTGGTGCTGCTATGGGGCGACATTGCTACTGCTCTGCCAGGCTGATTGACTCCGATGGTTTTTATGATCGTATTGAGGGTGAGAAAGGTGTATTGATTTGATATTATTTTTTAGTATTAAGTATATATTTGTATTGACTATACTTTTGTTAAGAGGTATGCTTATTTTTTTGTGTGGATTTTAGCTTATCGGATGAATTTTGAAGACAAGTTGCGGCCTCGTTATAACAGAGTGAGCATGCATATTTGACTAAATAATTATCAAAACATTTCCTGATTCCCTAAAAAGCCAAACAATGAAAAAGCAATGGTTGTTATTAATGTTACTATGTGTCTTTGCTGCCCGTGCAGGTGTTTATCGCCACGATGTACCAGCTGAAAAATATAAGAAGCTGGCCAGAGAACAGCAATTTGATTGCGTGGGCATGTCATTGACGAATTGCGGAGAAGATAATCACGGAGCCTGCAGGTATCTTGGCGGGTGTGTGCTGATAGACAAGAAATATGTGCTGAGCGCAGCGCACCTCTTTACGAGGAAAGACATAAGGTTTGACACTATATACCTTGATAAGAACTATAAAAAAAGTGATAAGGCCGCATATGCCGCAGGTGGCTCGATGATGATCTTAAATCAACCCATAAGGGACTGGCAGGACACATCGACCCTCAATTTTGCATTCCGATTCGGAGACCGAATGTATTATGCGAAAAGATGGTTAGTATATCCGCCGTACCTGGACAGTATAAATGCTACGCCGCGTACTGAGTTTTGCGGGGACTTGATATTGATAGAGCTGGAGGACACTGTGGCCGGGGTAACGCCTGCTGTATTAAATGAAACTTTTGACGAACAAGGAAGTATGATAACCTGTGTGGGATATGGTTCTTCAGGACCTGCCAACAGGCATGATGATATAGATGAGTTTTATGAAAAAATAGCCGGACAAAACATGGTGGATAACATAGAAGGTTTTAAGGTGAATGGCAAAGCATCACTCCTATCGTGCGACTTTGATGGCCCGGATAACAAACATAACAGAATGGGCTCAGCCAAACCCTTACCGCTTGAATGGGAACCGGGAGGAGGTGATTGCGGGGGTGGTCTTTTCAGAAATGTGAAGGGGCATTGGCAACTGGTTGGAATTATAACCGGCGGCGGTCCGAGCTCAACAGGATTTGATTTTGCATCAATAAAAGGTGATTGCTATGGTGGGATATTTGATGGCTTGCGAATTTCTGTTTTTAATGAGTGGATCAAGAAAAGTATCACAAATTTTAAGATGACAGAAAGGTCTGTGCATGATGAGGTAAAAAAAGATTAGTGTATCAATTACTGATTTTCAGAGGGCTGGGTAAATGCTTTGAACAGGTGCATTACAAACGAGGCCCGGATACGTTTTTTAGATAGCTTTTTTTTGTTGTGTGCCCGGTGTTTCTGTACTTTCTTTTGCGGAAAATAAAGTACCAAAGAAAGCCGCTGAAATCCATGACGGCTCGGATTTCAGGGGTGCTGCTATGGAGCGGTTGTACTACTGTGGTGCCGGGCTGCGGGGCTTAGATTAATTGGTGTTAACTGTTTGTGTTGTCTCGGGCGTTACAAACGCCCAACCTTGGGATCCTCGTTATAAACAAGGATCAGAGAGGGGCAACGTGAAAAATACCCTGCTTGATAGATGTAAACGGTCATAGAATAGTATTACTTTAGCCGAAAGCATTTCTGATTTTTCATTTTGCTTATTGATATTATGGGCACATCCAGTTGATTTGCCGTTTTAACAATTTTACAAGAAAGTAAGTACTTTGTGCATAGAAAAATGGAAATATGTTTAATCTATACCTAAATAATTACCGCGCATTTCTAAATCAAAATTTCAAATTTTCCAAAATCAATATAATTATTGGTGAAAATAGTGCTGGCAAAAGTTCTTTATTAAAATTTTTGCTCGCAATGAAGCAATCTTTTGAAAATCCCGCTGAATTGAACTTAAAGTTGTCTGGGGAATATGCCGATCTGGGTAATTTCAATGAAACTGTGTATTATAAGAAAAGTCGAATCCCGATAACTTTTGGGTTTGAATTTGACAATAAATATTTCGACTATTTCATAAATTTTTTTGTAGATCGAGAAGAAGATGTAACGGAGCGTGATATTGATAAATTGAGAAAGAAATTATTAAGTCATATTGAAGGCTATTATGATACTACAACTAAAGTAAAGTTTGCTCTCAGTTCAAGACTCAATGATCACAGTACTATAAAAACAGTAATTGAGAATGAGGGTCTCGGAAATCTTGAAATCATACAGAAAAAAGGAGGCAAACTTATCGAGCCATTTTATTATTGTGACTTGAAATTTGATTTTGGTGAAAGTCACGGAATCTTAGAAAATGTTTCATTTTCAAAAGATGCATTTTTGTCTCTAGTAAATATGGAGCTTCGCAGCACTTGTGCGAAAAGATATAAAAAAAAGGGAGAGGAGATATTTTATAAGCTGGCTTTTCTATTAATCACTCAAAATTATTTACGCTCTCAAATCGATAGTATTGTTTATGTTAATCCGATAAATACAAATCCTAAAAGATTCTACTTTCAAGAAGATAAAAAGAATAGTTATACTCATAACAATATTGACAAGTTTGTCAATTTGATGAGTGATAATTCTTCGAAAAGTAAGCGCATTGATGGTAGGTTAAGTGCCTTAAATACTTTAATAAATGACTTTGGTTTAGCTCAAGAAATAAGATTGGTTGAGAATGAAAGTTTGCCTGTTATCGGATTAGAGGTGCGGATTAAAGATTTATGGTCGAATATAACCGACGTCGGCTATGGTGTTTCTCTTCAATTGCCAATATTATTTGAAGCTTTGATGGCAGAAGTCTACGGAGGTCAAACGATACTAATCGAACAACCGGAGGTTCATTTGCACCCAGCGCTACAGGCTAAATTTATTGAAAGTTTAATAAGTATAGGAAATAAGAACTCATATTTTATTGAAACCCATAGTGAACACATCATTAGGAAACTTCAAATATTGATTAAAAGTAAAGTCATTAAATCTGATGATATTACTATTCATTATTTTAAAAGAGGTAATCAAAAATTTAACTTATCAGTCCACGAAATAAACGAGCACGGTATGCTTATACCGAGCTTCCCTTCTGGATTCTATGATGTGTCGTATTCACTTGTAAAAGAATTACTTTAATGTTAGTTGTTTCGCATTCTAATTTATACGATGCTTTTTTTGATCACAGCGCATTTAGTATAAACACCTTAGCAAGAAATATCTTCTTGAATAAAGATGTAAAACAGCTGGTTTCTAAAAAATATGTTGAATTGTTGGAAAATAGAATACTTGATAAAAATCAATTCCAAGCCTTAATAACAGAACTATTTGATCAAAATCGTATAGTTTCAATTCCACCTAATAACGGTAGTAGCCTTGAAGATGAGTATATACATTTATCAACAACTCCGCTTACTAATCAGCCTCTAACACTTTCTATAACCTTACAAGAAGACAATATTCTTGAGCAAAAAGTGGCGAATATATTCGTACTTTCTAAGGCTAAAAAGCCCAATATACATTGGGTTATTAAAGAGCTAGCTTCAAAATCGTCTTGTACTGTGAATCATTTTGATTTTAAAACAGATTCTGAAATAAAATTTTTTATTGATAGCGTTATTGCCATTCCTAAATATATACGACAGGCGCAGGTTTTCGATAGGGAAGTGTCTCCTAAATATAAGGATAAGCTTAAGGGATTCCATATAGATTATTATACCCTCGGGAAGGGGATGCCCATAATTGATTTGTTAGATAAAAAGAAAGAAATCAGACGTGCGTTAGGAGGTAGATTAAAACTTTGGTACACTAAAAAGACAAGTATAATTCACGAACGGAAAATCCTCTTTGAAAATATTATTATTACATCTGATAATTCGTTTAATAATATAGCAATAAGTGATCCAACTTGGCAATTAAATATTCAATATTCTCCGGACGATATTGCTAAATGGCTGTCAAAATGTATCGACTTTATAGAATGTAAATAGTTTTTTTAATTGGTTGACTTATTATTGTTACTTAAAAATATCAATGGGAATCATAGAAATTTTTTGATACTGTAGTGCTTCGAAATAGAGAGGGGTATTGCTAAGCGCAAAAAGAAAAAAATAAAAAGGCAGCCCGAAGCTGCCTCTTTTGGTTTAGTGATATGGAGCGCAAATTTATTGACACTGGTAAGTGTAGGAGATGTTCTCGCTGGAAGAAGTGGAAGTAGCCGATACGCCGGTGATCTTGCCATCGCTATCGTAGGTGTAGCTGATGTTAAGCACGCTGGAGCCGCCGGTGGCTTTGGCCTGATGTTTTGGCTTGATATAGAAAGCGCCGTATTGCACGAGTTGTTCAATGTTAAACAGGTCGCCGTCTTCGCTGTTCTTGTCTGTGTAATAGTCGTAAGTAGTGATGTAGGTGCCATCGGAGCTCTGCGTCATGTCGCCGCCGGTCCAGGAGTAAGTGCTGATGCTGGGTGTACCGCCGCTATAAACGGAAGTGGTGGTGGCGAGCTGATTGGTAGCATCATAGGTCATGGTGATGGTGTTGTATGATGAAGAGCTGGGGTAGTGGGTATGTACAGAGGCGATGAGGCCTGCGCTATTGAGCAGCACACTATCCTGCTGTGTAGGGGTGCCGGTGGTATCGGTGGTGGTAACGAGAATATAATTGCCGGTGTACACAAATATTTTGCGTGAAGCGTAGGCTCCCTTTGATACAAGGGTAGATATCTTGCCATCGTTGTTGTAGGTGAGGGTGTAATTGGTAACGCTGGACCCGTTGACATCCTGCAGGGTAATGATCTTGCAGGTTTTGGCGGGCGTTACGGGTGTAGTTGTGCCCGATGAGCTCTTTTTGCAGGATGAGAAGCCGGCGAAAAGCACTGCTGCCAGCATGAGACGGAAAATAACTGTGTTCGTTTTCATTTTGAATCGTTTTTGTTTTTTAGTTGCCAAAATGGAACTCCCGGGAACTTCAGTACTTGTTCAGCAGCAGGATATCTAATTTCCTGTCTGCTAAATTTCAACTGCAGTGTGGTCGTTTCATATTCTTATACTTTTTGATGATGAATGTTTTTGTTTTGATGAATGTTTTATCTGATGCAATATTAGAACGGGTGCAGAACGTGGACCGCAGTAGTTGTACGGTATTTGGGGCGTAGATATACCCTATTTTGATGCGTAGAAAACTGGTGCTTTTCCTTAGTTTTGCGCAGGATTTATTGATTATGAAGATATTGATGGTGTGCCTGGGCAATATATGCCGCTCGCCGATAGCAGAGGGCGTATTGCAGTACAAGGCTGAAAAGGCGGGGCTGGATTGGATAATAGAATCGGCAGGGACGGAATCGTACCATATAGGTGAGGCACCGCACCGCTTCTCGCAGAAAGTGTGCCTGGCGAATGGGATAGATATATCGGCACAGCGGGCCAGAAAGTTTATAAAGGCTGACCTTGTGCTATATGATAAGATATATGCAATGGCCGAAGATGTGCTGGAAGAAATAAAGCGTGTAGGTGGCAGGAATGCAGACTACGGCAGTGTAGCACTCTTCCTGAATGAGCTGAACCCTGAACGGAATGAATCTGTACCGGACCCATGGTATGGCGGTGAGGAGGGCTTTACGCCTGTATATGAATTGATAGATCGCTGTTGCGATGCGATAATAGAAAAATATAAACACGACAATGAGTAAACCATCGATACCACAGGGCACACGCGATTTTTCGCCAGCGGAAGTACGCAAGCGTCAATATATATTTCACACACTGCGCAACATATTTGAGCTATATGGCTTTCAGCCGCTGGAGACGCCTGCGATGGAAAACCTGGTGACACTGACGGGCAAGTATGGTGAAGAAGGTGACAGGCTGATATTTAAGATACTGAACAATGGCCTGCATGAAAAGAAAGATGCTGACAAAGCGAAGCTGAATGAGGAATGGAGTAAAGTATTAGCGAAAGCATATTCATCGCCAGTGGTGACAGAGCGTGCGCTGCGCTATGATTTGACCATACCCTTTGCACGATATGTGGTGATGAACCAGAATGAGATTGCATTCCCGTTTCGCAGATACCAGATGCAGCCGGTGTGGCGTGCTGACAGACCGCAACGTGGGCGCTACCGCGAGTTCTGGCAATGTGATGCGGATGTGGTGGGGAGTACATCGCTGATAAATGAGGCAGAGTTGCTGTGTATATATCAAGGTGCTTTTCACCAGTTGGGATTGCCACAGGTGGCTATAAAAATAAACAGCAGGAAACTGCTGGCAGGGCTTGCCGAAATATGCGGTATGCCGGAGCTGATGATGGAGATAACGATAGCGCTGGACAAGCTGGACAAGATAGGCTGGGATGGTGTAACGAAAGAGCTGCAACAGCGTGGCATAAGTGATGCTGGAATAGCGCAGATAGAGAAGGTGATAAACCTGAAAGGGAGCAATGATGAGAAGCTGGCTGGCCTTGCGGAGATAATGAAAGACAGTGCAACAGGTATGCAGGGGATAGCTGAGTTGAAACAAACATTGGCCTACCATAAGCAACTGATGAATGCTGAATGGGGCAGTAACATAGAAGTAGACATAAGCCTGGCACGCGGGCTGAACTACTATACAGGTGTGATAGTGGAGGTGGTGTGCCGTGCAGTGCAGATGGGTAGCATAGGTGGCGGTGGCAGGTATGATGATCTGACGGGATTGTTTGGGCTGAAGGGGGTGAGTGGTGTAGGTGTATCATTCGGGATAGACCGTATATATGATGTGCTGGAGGAATTGAAGTTGTTCCCTGACCAGCTGGCTACGGGGGCTGATGTGATGCTGGTAAACTTTGGCGGTGAGAATGAAGCTTATGCGTTGAGTGTGCTGCAACAGTTGCGGAATGTGGGTATAGCTGCGGAGATATACCCGGATGCGGCGAAGTTTGATAAGCAGATGAAGTATGCGAATAAGCGTGGCATTGCCTATGTGATACTGCCGGGTGATGAGGAGCGTGAAAAACAAATGCTGAGCCTGAAGGACTTTAAGACAGGGGAGCAGAAAATGCTATCATTGGAAGAATGCATTGCCACTATAAAAAATATATAGCCTATGTGCGCTAAAAACATAACACGCTGCAGCTGGCCGGGTGAGGACGAGCTGATGCAACAGTACCATGATGAGGAGTGGGGTGTGCCGCTGTATGATGATAAGAAGTTGTTTGAGTTTATGGTGCTGGATGCCTTCCAGGCGGGGTTGAGCTGGAAGACGATACTGCACAGGAGAGAGGGCTTTAGGAAAGCATTTAGCAACTTTGACGTGAAGAAGGTGGCAAAATATGATGAGCAGAAAATAGAGGAGCTGATGCAGGATGCGGGCATCATACGACATAGAGGTAAGATAGCAGGGACGGTGAAGAATGCACAGCTCTTTATAGCGCTGCAAAAGGAACATGGCAGCTTTGCAAAATATATATGGCAGTTTACTGATGGTAAACCTAAGGTGAACAACTGGAATGGCACAGGTCAAATACCTGCGAAGACAGCAGAGAGTGACGCTATGAGCAAGGCACTGAAGAAGCTGGGATTTACCTTTACGGGCTCTACTATATGCTATGCCTTTATGCAGGCATCAGGTATGGTGAATGACCATATTACGAGCTGCTATAGGCACAAGCAGGTGCAAAAAGAAGGCCGCCCATAAGGCAGCCTTGGTTTACTTACTAAATATGTTTCAATTAGTTTTTCCAGAAAGAAGGGCAACGGCCTTGCAGGTAATCTGAGATATTGCCAAATGCATGGAGGTACATAGCTACTGTTATACCGCCAAACCAATACCAGTCGTTTGATTTGCTATCGCCACGCTGAAACTTGTAATCGGGGTAGTTGCCATCCCAACCTTTGGTCTGGTTGCCACGATAAGCCATCTGTACAGCCAGCTTGCTTTTGTAAGCCATGAGTGTATCAAGATTAACGTAAGACTTGCTTACATCATCCAAGTAGTCGGTATTAGTATAACGGAAGCCGAGTTCAGCAGAGATAACGAAAGTTTTGCCGATGAGGAATTTCATACCGCCACCGATAGGAAATGCAACATTCACAAGGTTGTATTGCTTACGATCAGGATATGCGGGCAGGCCCTGGCCTTCTGTGCTTAAAGGGCGCAGAAAGGTTTTGTTGCCATAAGGATCTGTAGCGTAAGGATCGAAATAAAATACTGCTATACCACCAAAGATGTATGGAGTAACCTTCATGCGGTCGATATCGATGGGTAGGAAGTTAAGCTCCAGGCCACCGTGAAACTCATATATATCGGAAGCAAAGCTCAGGTTGCGTGCTTTGTTAGCTGCTACGTCTGACAAGCTATCAGCAGCAGTAACAGAAGCATAAGTAGCGCCAAAGCGAAGACCAATATGCGGGGTCATAAAGTATTTGTAGGATATTCCTATCATGGGTTTGTATCCGTAACTAGGGAAGAGCTGGTCCTGCAAATCACCATAATAGTTGGCCACACCCGCTGTGATACCTATCTCGTGATGTGCCTGTCCAAAAGAACACATAGGAAGGAGCAGCGCTAAGGAGAGTAATATTCGTTTCAAGGCCTTAAATTTTGTTAAAAACAATACAAGTCGAAAGATAAAAACAATTTTTGAAAAACAAAACCCGCGACAAATACATTTCGGAAAAGATTATTTGAATAAAGGTAACAAAATAAGGGGATGACAATGGAGGTTTAAAGGCTTTTTACCTGAAACGGGGCGTAAGTATTATTTTTGCCGCAATTATATAAATACCATGAACTTAATAGCAGATCTGCAGGAAAGAAAGCTGGTGCAGGATATGACGCCCGGTACGGAAGAACAACTGAGCAAGGAAATGACCAGTGGCTATATAGGCTTTGACCCTACTGCGGATAGCCTGCATGTGGGCAGCCTGCTACCTATAACCCTGCTGATGCGCCTGCAGCGCGCGGGGCATAAACCATATGCACTGGTGGGCGGCGCCACAGGCATGATAGGCGACCCATCGGGCAAATCTGCGGAACGTAACCTGCTGGATGCGGAAACTATACAGCGCAACTGTGAAGGGATAAGGAAGCAGCTGGAAAAATTCCTGGACTTTGATGAAAGCAAGCCGAATGCTGCCGTGATGGTAAATAACTATGACTGGTTCAGGGATTATCATTTCCTGGATTTTATACGTGCAGTGGGCAAGCATATAACTATTAACTACATGCTGGCGAAGGATTCTGTGCAGAAGCGACTGGAAACCGGGCTTTCTTTTACTGAATTTACCTACCAGCTGATACAGGGTTATGATTTTTACTACCTGAACAATACTTACAATGTAAAGCTGCAAATGGGTGGTGCGGATCAGTGGGGTAATATACTGACGGGTACTGAGCTGATACGCCGTAAGGGTGGCAGCGAGGTAGCTGCATTTACTTCCCCGCTTATTACAAAGGCTGATGGCAGTAAATTTGGCAAGAGTGAGGGTGGCAATATATGGCTGGACTCTGAACGTACCTCGCCATACCAGTTTTACCAGTTCTGGCTGAAGCTGCCGGATGCTGAGGCTGAGAAAATGGCATTGATATTCTCCTTTAAGCCGGTGGAAGAAATAAAAGCACTTATCGCCGAACACCAGGCTGCGCCACACCTGCGCAAGCTGCAAAAGGCGCTGGCAGAAGAATTGACCATAATGGTACATAGCGAGGAGGACCTTACATTTGCGCAGAAGGCGTCTGATATATTATTTGGCCAGTCTACTGTGGATGCGTTGCGTGGACTAAACGAGAAGCAACTGCTGGAGGTGATGGAAGGTGTGCCACAGGTGACGGCTGTGAAGGATATGCTGAATGAGGGTGCGGATATCATTAGCTTTTTGGCGGAGCATGGTGTATTGCCGTCGAAAGGGGAGGCGCGCAAGCTGATACAGAATGGCGGCATTAGCATAAATAAAGAAAAAATTACTGCTGATTTTAAGCTACAGCATGAGCACTTGCTAAATGAGCGCTATGTGCTGATACAGAAAGGCAAATCGAACTATACATTAGCGATATTTAATTAAGCGCCTGCATGATGGGAAAGTGGTAAATTTGAGAAAGATGTCATCTCGTTTTCTCCGCAATGTACTGATAGCAATAGGGCTTGTAGCAGCCACGCTACCGGCTTTCTATTGTAATAGCCCGAAAAGTGATGTGGGGGAAAACCATGAAGGCTCGCCGTGGAAAAATGTGTATGATAGCAATGCACACTATGTGGGCATGCAAACCTGCCGCACCTGTCATGAGAACATTTACCAGACCTTTATACAAACAGGTATGGGCCAGTCTTTTGGAGTGGCTACCAGACAAAAGTCTGCTGCGGATTTTTCGCCGGCGCATGCATTGGTTTATGATAAAGACCTAGACTTTTACTATAAGCCGTATTGGAACCACGACTCGCTGTACATAATGGAATTCAGGGTAGAGAATGGCGATACGGTGCATAAGCGCATACAACGGGTAGATTATATAGTAGGCTCGGGGCAACATACAAACTCTCACATCTTTAATAAGAACGGCTACCTGTACCAGGCGCCTATTACTTTCTATACGCAAAAGAAACAATGGGACCTTGCTCCCGGCTTTGAAAAGGGTGCTAACAGCAGGTTTCAGCGGATGATAGAAATAGAGTGCATGAGCTGTCATAACGGGTATCCTGAATTTGTAAGTAATAGTGAAAACAAATACACTTCACTAAAACTAGGCATAGACTGCGAGCGCTGCCATGGACCGGGTAGCCTGCATGTGGCCGCAAAACAGGCAGGTGATATTGTAGATACATCGAAAGGACCTGACTACACAATCGTGAACCCACGTAGGCTGAGCACAGAACTGCAAAACAACGTTTGCCAGCGATGCCACCTGCAGGGTATTGCTGTGCTGAATGATGGCAAGAGCTTTTTCGATTTTCACCCCGGTATGAAACTGAGTGAAGTGATGAACGTGTTTATGCCCGAGTATGAAGGCGCGCAGGACAAAATGATAATGGCGAGCCATGTGGAGCGCATGAAGAAGAGCAGGTGCTATATAGAGAGCGGCAAGATGAGCTGTATAACCTGTCATAACCCGCATGTGAGTGTGAAGTTCACGCCGCGTTCACAATTCCTGAATGCATGCCAGAGCTGCCATGGCGGTGCGGCAGGGCAACAGCAATGCACGGAGAAGCCGGAAGTGCGCGCGCTGAAAAACAATGACTGTGTGACCTGCCATATGCCGCATAATGGCAGTATAGATATACCGCACGTGGCGGTGACAGACCACTTTATACGCAAGCGCCCGGTAGAGGACTCAATGAAGCAACAGATAACGGCCTTCCTGGGGCTGAAGTGCTTTAATAATAACCATGTAGATGCAATAACCACTGCGAGGGGCTACATGGAATTTTACGAGCGCTACGCGCCGCAAAAGCCTTTGCTTGACTCTGCCATGAAGTACCTGAACACGCAGACGGATGTAGAAGGCAGCGAAAAGCAAAACAGGGACTATATACGTGTGTACTACCTGCTGAGTGATTTTGTACATGTGACACAATATGCTGCACAACTGAAACCTGCGGATATGAAAGACGCCTGGACAGCGTACCGCATAGGAGAGGCTTACTATGAATTGCAACAACCTGATAAGGCACTGCCATGGTACCAACGTTCGACACAGATATGGCCGTATGCACTGGACTTTGAAAATAAATATGGCACTTGCCTGCTTGCGCTGGGCAATGTGGTAGAGGCTACAAAAGTGTTCAACTTTATAATAGACGAAAATCCTGACTATACGAGCGCCAATACAGACCTTGGGTATATATACATGCAGCAGGGCAATAACACTATGGCCTATGACTACCTGAAGAAGGCTGAAGCCCTGGACCCGGACCATGAGCAAACCCTGGTAAACCTGGCAGTTTGGTACCACAACAATAATGAAGCTGCAAAAGCGTTAAAGTGCCTGGAACACCTGATAAAGAAGCATCCGGACAATGAAAAAGCTAAGGCCATGCTGATGGACCTGGAAAAAAACGGCATTCACAGCTAAACTTTAGCTATCTCAAAACAGTCCTAGTAATTGTTGGATTTTATTTGTTTATAGTTATCTTTATAAGAGGTTAGTTATTATTGCTTTATGAAGAGAATTGTACTTGTTATAGTAATCGCTTTGCTTGCTGCCAGCCCTAAGGGCTATGGTAAGGAACATAACAAGAGTGTAGACACAGGTAACGCATGTCCCGTATTTTTTCTGGGGTTGAGTGCGGGTATAAATAACCTGCCCGGGGTTATAGGTATTAATGCTGCTTTGCCCATTAATCAAAAAGTTTCATTGGGTGCCGGTGTTGGCCTTAGCTATTGGGGGCCGAAAGCCTATGGAGAGGTAACTTACTTTTTTAATCCATGTCATAAGGGCTGGGCTGTGGGCGCAGGTGCTACACGCAGTTCGGGGATGAGAGATGTGCGCAGAACATTACATACTGTGACGGGAAAAGAAGATGTGACATTAAACCTGTACCCTAAAACAAATGTATTTTTTGCAGGCTATAAATACTGGTCTGTAGGACAGCGGGGTAATAAGATATTTTTGATGTTTGGCTGGTCTGTGGGTGTGACTGATACAAAGTATAAAGTGATATCAGGACAGGTGCTGACGCAAGACCAGAAGGATAGGATCAATGCTATTTCGCCCGGTGGGGTGATATTGGGGGGCGGTTTTCTTTTTGGGTTTCATGGGAAGAAGTAATGCTGTGACGTGATTCCAAGTGTTATTTCAGTTTCTATTTAGTGTTACTTGCATGACGCGTGTTCATACTTTTCTTTGGCGGCAAAGAAAAGTATGCAAAAGAAAGCCGCCGGGAAAAAAAGCTTCAGTTTTTCCCGGTTGGTGCTACTATGAGCGACAGTGCTACTGCGCTGCCGGGCTAATTAACTCCGGTGGCTTTTGTTATCTTGATTGATAAAAATAGTTTTTATTACTTGCATGATTCAAGTTTAGTTCTTTGATGCCGAAGACTTGTTTATGGGCACAGTCTTCCGGGACGTAGTAATTGGTGCTAATTCTGCTTTTACAAACTCTTGCAAGTAATAGGAAGATTTAGGTATCTTCTTACCGAATATTTCGTCAACTTTATATTTAGCACTTTCTTCCCCTAATTCATAAGATTTGAGCAAATAGTATATTGCAAGCGATCTTGTTCGCTTATCGAGTTGGTTTAAGGTTTCTCCTGTATTTGGAGACGATAGACTCGCAAAAACATGATAGTATCCCTCGGCATTATCATATTTATTTGCCATGATCATTCCATAGTATAAAAGCTCAGGGTTCATGTTTTCTAACTCATAAGACGAAGAAAGCTCGCCATAGGCCCTGTTATTACCATATTGAGTGGCGCTATCCTGTAAGCGATTTATCAAGTCATGATTGTCTAAAAGAGATTTATATTGATAAGGCTGCATGACTTGTTGTTCCTGCTTTTTTTCATGATTGCAAGCGTTAAACAGGAAAAGAAGTGTTAAGCCGATTACCATCAATTTCATTTTGATTATGGTTTTTATTGTGATTGGCTACCGAAAAAAGATTTTGTAAAAGCTTTCCGGGGTTCCGTCAATAAGTTTGATATGCTATTCTGGTCTAATTATTTTCTCTTCTTATGTATTGCCGGTAGACATTTTAAATTCCTTTCTTTACAAATCTTTAAAATGGTGTCATCCAATTCACCATAATCATAATAAGGTATTACAAATTCACCTGGTTTATTTGCTATAGAAACATATCTTCCATCCTCAAAGCAATACAACAAAAAATGCTCACAGCTTAAATCAAATAATGATTGAGCAATAATTGTTGAATCATCTTTTTTAAAAAGAATAGCAATAGTGGGATGAAAGCATCCTGATTCACTTAGTGCATATTTTACTCCATTTTCCTCAAAAGTATTACTGTAGTTTTTTTTATCAGAAAAATCTGATAAAAGCACTTTAGCCTCACTATCTGTTAATTTTAAAAAAGGCAATTCACAGGTTTGAGCATATCTTTTGTCTTCCGAGATGGCTATTGTATCACAGTAAAGCGCTTCGCTATTACAGGGAATTGAACAGTTAATATTTGCTATCTCTATCTGCGTAGTATTTTTAGCAATTTTTTGGACTGCACCGTTGAACTTAATGGCAGGCAAAAAAAAGCAATGCATAAGTATAACAGCAAAATAATTCATAAATTAATTTTTAGAAGAGACCGTTTATTCACTAAGGCTATTTATTTTACTTCGGTCCCTTGGTGCCGTAGAGTCGTCTATTGACAGACCATGCAGCGGAAAGAAGTTTGATACAGCTGGGATATACAACTCTAGGGTAGGTTATAATATTTACACAGGCGCCCGTTCATTTTGCGAATGGCCTTCTCTGAAAACTTCTTTCTTGTATAGTTGGTTTTAAGTTTGTATGGAGTCATATAAAACATAAAATTAGTATTGTATTGTCCATCATAAGGGTTATTTATTTTAAATGCAAGGCTATCATTAGGGTATAAATATTCGTAATTGTTTTTTACCCAATCAAAATCAACCTGGGTATGCGAAATATCAATATTGACCAGGCTATCTTTAGGATAAACCCATGTAGCTAAGTCGTCAGCTTTACAACTATCTTTATATTTTAAAAAATACATGCCTACCATGATAATATACAAACTATCGGAGGACCTGTTATAAATTCTGTACTCTTTACACTGATTATCTATATTATGTTTTATAACCGATATTTGGGCGTAAACATAAGCCGGTATCAATAGCATAATTGCTAATAGAGCTATTGGGGGTATGCATGTTTTGCAGTTTTTCATAGAGTTCTTAAGAGTGCTACAATATGTCTTTTGTTTGGGTATGGCAGTTTACAATAGATAAAAAGGTAATGACGATGGTCTGTATCCATTTTTTCATATTGCTTGCTCTTTGGTTAATGAAAAATAGAAATCTATTTTGTAATTTTTGAATTATAATAAAAAGACAAAGGGGCTATAAGCCCCTTTGTCTTTTTATGTTTTGCGATGCAGTGTTACAGTGCTGCTTTGTAGCGTTTTTCTACTTCGTTCCAGTTTATTACGTTCCAGATGTTTGTGAGGTATTCGGGACGGCGGTTTTGGTATTTGAGGTAGTAGGCGTGTTCCCAAACGTCGAGGCCGAGGATGGGGTGACCTTTTACTTCTGCTATGTCCATCAGGGGATTGTCCTGGTTGGGTGTAGAGGTAACTTCGAGTTTGCCATCTTTTACGATGAGCCATGCCCAGCCACTACCAAAGCGCGTAGCGCCTGCTGTGTTCATTTTTTCTTTGAATGCATCAAATGATCCAAACGCATCATTGATAGCTTTAGCCAGATCGCCTGAAGGCTGGCCGCCGTTAGGGCCAAGTACGGTCCAGAACAAAGTATGATTATAATGTCCGCCGCCATTGTTGCGAACAGCAATAGGATACGAAGAAATATTTGCCATCAGCTCTTCTAATGTTTTATCTTCTGCGCCAGTGCCGGCAAGTGCTTTATTCAGATTGTCGACGTAAGCCTGGTGGTGCTTATCATGATGTATTTGCATGGTCTGGGCGTCTATATGAGGTTCCAGTGCATCGAATGAATAAGGCAATGCGGGAAGTGAATGTGCCATAGTTTAAAAATGTTTTGGTTTTAATTAATGCTCAAAGTTAAAGTACTGAAAGGAAAGGCCAAAGCTGCGGCGCATATTCATAATTAAATAAAATAGCACCATAAACAATTTTAGCGGTTGAAAATGTTAGATAGTTAGCAATCAGTGAACTATGCACTGGCAAATAAAAAAGGCCCGCTGTGTGCAGGCCTTTGATATTGGTTAAATATGCTGTTTGAAATAATCGAGCGTGTATTTTAGTCCTTCGCTGCGGTCGACCTTAGGTTCCCAGCCCAGTATGTTCTTAGCCTTTGTTATATCAGGTTGACGTTGTTTAGGATCGTCCTGAGGCAGTGGCTCATAAATGATCTTTGATTTGGAGCCTGTGAGCGCTATTACTTCTTCCGCAAACTGTTGTAATGTAATTTCAGAAGGGTTGCCGATGTTTACAGGCAGATGATAGTCTGACAAGAGCAAACGATAAATACCTTCAACCAGGTCACTGACATAACAGAATGAGCGTGTCTGAGAACCGTCGCCATAAACAGTTACGTCCTGGCCACGAAGGGCCTGGCTAAGAAATGTAGGCAGTGCACGGCCATCATCGAGCCTCATACGCGGACCATAGGTATTAAATATGCGAATGATCCTTGTTTCGAGCTGATGATAATTGTGATACGCCATGGTGATGCTTTCCATGAAGCGCTTAGCCTCATCGTACACGCCGCGAGGGCCAATGGGGTTAACGTTGCCCCAATATTCCTCCTGCTGCGGATGCACTAATGGATCGCCATAGACTTCTGATGTGGAAGCTACGAGGATACGTGCACCCTTAGCTTTTGCAAGACCTAAGAGATTATGCGTGCCGAGGGCGCCTACTTTCAGCGTTTGAATAGGCATTTTAAGGTAATCGATAGGACTGGCAGGGGATGCAAAATGAAGTATGTAGTCTATATGGCCCGGTACATGCACAAACTTGGTAATATCGTGGTGATAAAACTCAAATTCTGCAAGCGGGAAAAGATGTTCGATATTTTTTATGTTGCCGGTAAGCAGGTTGTCCATGCCCACTACTTTGTAGCCTTCTTTTAAAAACCTATCGCACAAGTGTGAACCCAAAAAACCTGCAGCGCCTGTGATTAGTACCCTTTTAGCCATTTATTTTAAAGTTGTTATTCGTAAAAAGTAAAATTAATCGAGTGTACCTCTTTCACGCACCATAGTAACATCAAGCGGTTGCTTTAATTCGTTGCGGACCTGCGGGTGTACCACCTTACGGCCAATACTCTCATAGTAGAAGCTGAGGTCCTGCATTTTTTCGAGTGTGTAGACGTTGCGGCCATCAAATATTGCAGGGTGCTTCAGTGATTCTGCAATGCGATCAAAATTAGGATTGCGGAACTCGCTCCATTCTGTAACGATGATCAATGCATCGGTATCTTTTATAGCATCATACTGATCTTTAGCAAATACAATTTTGTCGCCGAAAGTGGCTTTGACATTTGGCATAGCTTCAGGATCGAACACACGCAGTTGCGCGCCTGCTGTGAGCAGCTCGTCAATTAATTCAAGCGCCGGCGCTTCGCGGATATCATCTGTTTCCGGCTTAAAAGCGAGTCCCCATATAGCAAACGTGCGACCGCTAAGATCTGAACCAAAATATTCCTTCACTTTACGTCCCAATATGGTCTTCTGCAAATCATTTACACGCATTACGGTATTTACCAGGTGGAAATCGTAATCCATTTCACGGGCTGTTTGCGCCAGTGCCTTTACATCTTTAGGAAAGCAACTGCCACCATAACCAACACCCGGAAAAAGGAAACGCTTGCCTATGCGGGAATCGCTACCTATGCCCACGCGTACCCAATCAACATTAGCACCTGCCTTTTCGCAAAGGTTTGCCATCTCATTCATGAAAGATATACGCATAGCGAGGTATGAGTTGGCTGCATACTTCGTCATTTCAGAAGAACGCTCATCCATAAAGTAGATGGGATTGCCCTGCCTTACAAAAGGCTGGTACAGTTCGTCCATCAGTTTCTTAGCACGGTCAGAAGAAGTGCCTATTACTACACGATCAGGCTTAAGAAAATCGTCAACCGCAACACCTTCGCGCAGGAACTCAGGATTGGAAACTACATCGAAAAGATTTCTGTCGAGTTTCTGTGCCAATACTTCAGTCACCTTTTCGGCAGTGCCTACGGGTACGGTGCTTTTATTTACAATTACTTTATAGCTGGTAATGATGGTGCTAAGCTGATCTGCCACGCTTAATACAAACTGCAGATCTGCGGAGCCGTCCTTACCCGGAGGGGTAGGTAATGCAAGAAAAATAACCTGTGCATCTTTGATACCATCCTCAAGCGAAGTAGTAAACTGCAGTCTTTGCTCTTTTATATTGCGTTCAAGCAGCACATCAAGCCCTGGCTCATAAATGGGAGATTTCCCTTCTTTCAGCTGCCTTATTTTGTCTTCATTGATGTCAATACATACTACATTATTACCTGTTTCGGCGAAACAAGTACCTGTTACCAGGCCTACATAACCAGTACCTATTATGGCTAATTGCATATGTTTTCTTGAAAATTTGGCGTAAAAGTAGTCATAAAAAAGTTGGCAGGGAGCTTAAAGCGACAATATTATATAGATAACGGAGAGTTAATAAAAATTAGAGATACAGGTTAAACCTTTTTTGCAGCCTGAGGTCTTAGATACATAAAAATATAAACTATGTACTTAGCTCAGCGACTCAAAACCGGAACAATACTGATGGCGGCAGCTATGCTGTCGTTTACAGCCTGCAAACGAAATGACAGCAGCGCCACGGACAGTGCAAACACAGATGATGCAGCGGCAGTATCTGACCATGCACAACTGGAGCGGGAAAATAATGACGTGGACAACATAGCAGACATAGCCTACACGACAGGCGGTGCTAATCTGCGTGTGACACCGCCTGACCTGGGTGGCTGCGCAACGGTGACCAGGGATACAACGGTAATGCCGCATTTGCTGACAATAGACTTTGGTACAAGCGACTGCCTATGTGCAGATGGCAGGTACCGCAGGGGTAAAATACTGGTATCGTACACTAAGGGCTATAAAGACTCTGGCAGCGTACGCATTATAACCTTCAGCAATTACTTTGTAGATGAGAACCAGCTGACGGGTAAGAAGACCGTGACCAATGAAGGTACAAACTCAATAGGCCAATACTACTATGACATAACCGTAAATGACTCGCTGATACTGAGCGGTGGCGGCACCATAAGCTGGACCAGCACACGCACACGCACCTGGATAGACGGCTACAAGACAGCTATTCGTGCGGATGACGTGTATGATATAGCAGGCAGCGCGACTATAATACGTGCAAGCGGCAAAACCCTGAGCGTAAATATTACCACACCGCTACAGGTAGCTGTAGACTGTCCGTGGATAGAAGCAGGCGAAGAAACCATAACACGCCCATCAGGCGGAACAATGACGATAAACTATGGCACAGGTACCTGCGACCGGCTGGCTACAGCTACTATAGGCAGCCATACTTACAGCATAACGCTGAGATAAAAAACTATTTGTGTTGTATAAATTGAAGCGGGCGGCATTTATATGCTGCCCATTTTTTTTACAAACAGCTAAGTAAAGTAGCACAGGCGGTTTTTATTTCTTCCTCTGTAATGGTGAGTGGTGGGGCAATGCGGATGCAGTTAGCAGCAAACAGAAACCAGTCGGAGAAAAGGCCTTTTTGCAGACATGCATGTAGTACCTGCATTACCTTATCTGCAGATTCCAGCTCTACAGCTAATAGTAAGCCTTTGCTTCTTACAGCCTTGATAGAAGGATGTATGAGGAGCGAATGAAACAGCTGTTCTTTAGCTGTTACCGGTTGTATAAGATTTTCACTTAGTAGTACCTGCATAGCTGCCATGCCTGCAGCACAGCATAGCGGGTGACCGCCGAAGGTGGTGATGTGACCCAGAACAGGATTGTTGGTAAGTGTGCTCATTAAAGATGTGGAGGAGACAAACGCACCCATAGGCATGCCGCCGCCAAGGGCTTTGCCCAGCAATACTATATCGGGAATGATGCCATAATGTTCAAAGCCCCAGAGCTTGCCGGTGCGACCAAAACCACACTGTATCTCGTCCATGATGAGGAGTGTGCAGGTGTCGGTACATTTTTGACGCAGGCGTTGTAGCCATGCTTGTTGCGGTGCAATGACACCGGCTTCCGCCTGCACGGTTTCTATTATTACGCAGGCTGTATGTGTGTTGATGGCGTCTATTAATTCATCTGAATTGAAATCGTAACGCCATACACCGGGCATGAGCGGACGGAATGCATTGCGCCAGTATTCACTGCCCATTACACTGAGGGAGCCTAACGTATTGCCATGATAGGCATTGTTGCAACTAATAACATCTGTACGGCCGGTAGCGCGGCGAGCCAGCTTTATGGCACCTTCTGTGGCTTCTGTGCCGGAATTGGTGAAATAAACACAGTTGAGCGAATGGGGTAGATGAGCGGCTAATAAACTTGCGTACTGTACCTGGGGACTTTGTATCAATTCGCCGTACACCATTACATGTAGATACTTTTCAGCCTGCTCTTTAATGGCAGCTATTACCTGCGGGTGACCATGACCAATATTACATACGCTGATGCCGCCTATGAGATCAAGATATTTTTTGCCATCAGCATCGTACAGATAATTGCCGGAGGCGGACACGATTTCAAGCCCAACGGGTGCCGGAGAGGTTTGTGCTACATGCTGCTGAAAAAGCTGTCGTGTATTCATGGCTTAGTATATTATGCGAGCTTCAGGCCAAGCTCCGCTGCTTTCTGTAACAAATATTCGTGCGCTGCTTCGTAGGTGTTAGGAATCAGTCCATCCAATATGGCCTCGCGTACGGATGTTTTAAGGATGCCTACATCGCGCGATGGCTTCAGGTTGAAGATGCTCATTATTTCTTCGCCGGTGATGGGGGGCTGCCAGTTGCGAATACGATCGTTCTCTTCTACAATTTTGAGGCGCTGTTTTACCAGCTCAAAATTTTCGAGGTAGCGTTTTACTTTGAATTTATTTTTTGAAGTGACATCGCTTTCGCAAAGTATCATCAGGTCTTCGAGGTCTTCGCCGGCATCAAAAAGTAGGCGACGCATGGCTGAGTCGGTAATGTCTTCTTTGCTAAGGCTGATGGGGCGAAGGTGCAATGCCACCAGCTTTGCTACGTATTTCATCTTTTCATTCTGCGGCAGGCGCAGCTGACGGAATATACGTGGTGTCATTTTCTCACCCACTACCTCGTGGCCGTGAAATGTCCAGCCATGGCCTTCTTCAAATTTCTTCGTGGCGTGCTTGCCTATATCGTGCAGTATAGCGGCCCAGCGAAGCCAGAGATCGCCACCGCGTGCAGCGGCATTGTCCAGCACCTGCAGGGTGTGATAAAAATTATCTTTATGTCCTTTGCCCTCTACTATCTCTACGCCGCTTAAGTCAGCTAACTGCGGAAAGAACTCATTTAGCAGGCCGCTGCGAAAGAGCAAGTCGAAACCAATAGATGGTACGGGCGCAAGGATTATTTTATTGAGTTCATCCGTAATGCGTTCCTGCGATACTATTTTTATTCGCTCTTTATTTCTGCCTATTGCTTCCCAGGTTTCTTTTTCAAGGGAAAAGCCAAGCTGTGTTGCGAAGCGGATGCCGCGCATCATACGCAGCGGGTCGTCAGAAAAAGTGATGTCCGGACCGAGCGGCGTGCGGAGGATTTTATTGTTGAGATCTGAAATGCCGTTGAAGGGATCAATAAGCTTGCCATAGTTTGCTTTGTTGAGGCTTATCGCTAAAGCATTGACTGTATAATCGCGGCGCTTTTGGTCGTCTTCTATACTTCCTGCACTTACTTCCGGTTTGCGTGAATGATTTTGATAAGACTCTTTACGGGCGCCTACAAACTCAACATCAAAATCGCGGAACTTAAATTGTGCTGTACCGAATGTTTTGAAAAAATTTACCTTGGGTTTGGAAGCCAGTCCTGCGGCTACGGCATGGGCCAGCGCTATGCCATCCCCTGTGCAAACTATGTCGATATCTTTATCGGGGCGGCCTAAAAGCTTATCGCGTACAAAGCCTCCTATCACATAACAGTTTACCTTCAGCGTTGCTGCTGCATCTGCTATGTGCTCAAATAATCTGCTTTCTTCTTTGGTACACGAAATATCCATAATTGCCGCAAAGCTAAGATTAATCTTAAGGTCTTAAAATATCGAAAGTTCCATCATCTTTTATGCGTAACAGGCGCGATGGGGGTTTAGTTGTAGTATCATCCTGACGGTATTGAACAACATAATCTACATTGTCAATGATATCTTTATCAATAGTATTGAAAAGTGCCGGAGTAGGCTGGCCGCTTAAATTGGCAGATGTGGAAACGATGGGCTTTCTGAAGCGTTTTATCAGGGCTTTGCAAAAGGGATCGTTTGTGACCCGAATTGCTATGCTGCCATCTTCTGAAACTGCGTTCTCAGGAAAGCCGAGGGCGCCATGGTAAACAATAGTGGTAGGCTTTTCAAAATTTTCTACCATATCTATAATATCGGGTGGCGGGGCAGCAACATATTTTAATACATCTCTTGCATCCGCAAGCAGTATGATGAGGCTTTTTTCCTTGGGGCGATTTTTAAGAGCGAATATTTTGTCTACTGCCTGTTCGTCCAGCGCATTGCATCCAAGGCCCCAAACGGTATCGGTAGGGTAGAGAATGGTACCGCCGTTTTCCAAAGCCTGTATACAATTCTTTATATCGTTTTCGAAGTCCACCATAGTAATTGTTCGTTTGTGATTTCGAGCGCACACCTGAAATGACCTTCGGGGCACGCTTTATGGCCATGCAGACCGCAAGGCCGGCAGTAGAGTCGCTCTGCAATTTCCACTATGCGACTGTTTGCTGATAATGGTCCGAACCCGAATGCAGGCACTGTGGAACAATATACAGCAGTGACCGGCGCATTGACAGCAGAGCTGAAATGCAGCGGTGCGGAGTCATTTACGTAATTCATTACAGCACCCTGCATAAGGGCAGCCGACTGCAGGAAATTGAGCTTGCCACAAAGGCTTTCTACATCGGCACCAGGTGTGTCTTTTAATATTGCATCAGCCATGGGGGCGTCGCCCGCGCCGCCGAGCAGGTATATCTTATGGGCTGCAGGTAATGCATTTATGAGCGATACCCATTTTTCTACCGGAAATTGTTTGGTGAACCATACCGATGAGGGTGCTATGCAGATATAAGGCTTAGCCTGTAGTGGGTTTATCATGGCATAATCCTCAGCAGAAGGGTAGAGGCGGGGCATAGCAGGTGTTGCATCAGTTATATCACTAATGAGCGCCTGGTTGCGCTGTACTTCGTGAATTGGGTCTGAACTGTAAGGCTCCGATATAGTATGGGCTACTTTTTTAGTGAAGCAAAAAGAAAGCGGGTTCTTATCAAAACCAACCTTATAAGGTGCACCCGAAAAACAGGTTAAAAAACCCGATGTCGAAAAACGGTGAATGTTAATGACATGCGTGTATTTCTCCCGCCTTATTTTAAAGGCAAGGCGCAGCAGATTACGCTGTTTCTGTTTTTTCTTATCCCATATTAAAACATTAGCAATGAATGGGTTATTCTTTAACAAACCCTCATTGCCCTTGCGGAGCAGGAAATCTATTTGCGATGTGGGGTAGAACTGGTGTAGCTTCTCAATTACAGCAGTTGCCAACACTACATCGCCGATAAATGCGGTTTGGATGACAAGAAATTTGGTCATTTGTGGGCCAAAAATACGATTGTATTAATTGTTTAGCTTAGCTTTAACAGTAATAAATTTACCGATATTTGAAATCGGTACTAAATTTGTAATATTCAAAAACAATCAATTAGTAAAAAGCTATGAAAAGAATTCTTCTTTCTTTCAGCATTGTATTATTTGCAGGCAGTGTGGCGATGGCGCAGACCAATAAAGAACAGCTGCATGTGCAAACTGCCCCTACGAAGGCAAATAATGTAAAGCCTGAAGAGATGGTGTTCAATACAGATACCCATGACTTTGGTACCGTGGCTGAAGGGCCCGCGGCCACTTATGAGTTTACGTTTAAGAACAAAAGCAAGGAGCCAATAATATTGTCACACGTGCAGGCATCGTGCGGCTGCACTACGCCTACTTATTCAAAAGAACCGGTCCTGCCCGGTAAAGAAGGCATCATAAAAGCTTCTTTTAATACTCAAGGGCGTGCAGGTACATTTGATAAAAAAATAACAGTTGTGTCAAATGCAGGTACCAAGGTGCTGACCATAAAAGGCGAGGTAGAAAAGGCGCCTACGAGCTCTGTGCCTGAAAATAATTCGATGATAAAAACCAACTAATGTTGACTTTTTACGGTCTTAGTTATTACTTTGCACAGTATACATTACAGAGGAATATAGTTTTATAATAATATTAACTAACAAAAGAATAATCCCAATTTTAAAATTTTATGAAAAAGTTGTTCGTTACTACAATGATCTGTCTGTCGGTAGGTGTTATCAGCGCACAGGCACAAAATCAACAGAAAGCTGTTGACGCTAATAGCCCGAAAATGACTTTCAAGGGTGGTGATACTTATGATTTTGGTACCATAAAAGAAGGTCCGCTGGCTGAGCACATTTTTGAATTCAAGAATACAGGTAAAGAACCGCTGATCGTGCAAAATGCATCAGCATCTTGCGGCTGTACTACACCTGAATGGCCAAAGGAACCAGTATTGCCTGGTAAAACTTCTAAAATAACTGTGCGTTATAACACACAGGGTCGTGTAGGTCCTTTCACTAAGGATGTATACATACAGTCAAACGCATCAACTGAAGGCGATCGCATACAGCTTCATATAAAAGGTACTGTGGTATCTGCTGCTGAAGCTCCAAAACAATAATTAAATTCTTAATTGAATAACAGAAATAGCCAGCTGCAATAGTTGGCTATTTTTTTTACGATCATTGCACAGTGAAATATTTATTCTTCATATTATTTTTTGCATTTGCGCCGGCTTCTTATGGTCAAAAACAAAGGACTGCTGACACGGTAAAGAATGGCGCGGTATTCCATTTTGAAGAGCCGGACCTGTATGACTTTGGTGACATAAAGGAAGGCGTGCAAAAGGTACATAGCTTTATTTTTACCAATAATGGCAGTAAGCCGCTTATCATAACGGATGCTATGGCATCCTGCGGTTGCACTACGCCTGAATGGCCGAAAGAGCCTGTGTTGCCGGGCAAAAGGGGTAAAATAACTGTTACCTATAATTCCGCAGGGCATGCAGGAGCATTTATAAAAAATATCTTTATCAGCTCAAATGCTATCACACCAGGCGCCAGCAGCTATGTGCTGCACATAAAAGGGAATGTGGTGCCGAGAGACAGCAAATAAAAATCAGTCATAAGCATATTGAATAACCCCTGGCATTAGCTAATTTTGCGCCCATGCCAGTTATTTCTCATCGTGGGGCTATAATGCCGCCATCGCCAATACGCAAATTAGTGCCGTTTGCAGAAGCTGCTAAAAAACGTGGTACTACGGTTTATCATTTAAATATTGGTCAGCCCGATATAGAAACGCCTAAAGCTATATTGGATGCTGTGAAGCATGCCGATATAAAAGTGCTGGAATACAGCCATAGCGCAGGTATGGAAAGCTATCGCAAAAAGCTGGTAGAATACTATAAGCGCAATGATATAGATGTAAACTACAACCAGATAATAGTGACCACCGGTGGCTCTGAAGCTATAGCCTTTGCCATAATGAGCTGTATGGACCCTGGAGATGAGCTGATCATCCCTGAGCCGTTTTATGCTAACTACAATGGCTTTTCAACCAGCGCAGGTGTGAAGGTGGTGCCAATACCATCCAGCATTGAAGATGGATTTGCATTGCCATCAATAGAAGCTTTTGAAAAAGCGGTGACCGAACGCACCAAGGCAATAATGATATGCAACCCTAACAACCCTACCGGCTACCTGTATAGTCGTGAGGAGCTGGAAGTGCTGAAAGAAATATGCCTGAAGCATGACCTGTTCCTGTTTAGTGACGAGGCATATCGCGAGTTTTGCTATGATGGTAAAAAACATATATCTGCATTGTCATTGACAGGCCTGGAACAGCATGCTATACTATTGGATACCATATCAAAAAGATATAGTGCATGCGGCGGCCGTATAGGTGCATTCATAACACGCAACCAGCAGGTGCTGGACGCAGCTATGAAATTTGCACAGGCAAGGCTGAGCCCACCAACATTCGCCCAGATACTGGGTGAAGCAGCGGTGGACCTGCCAGCGGATTATTTTGACGAAGTGCATGCAGAATATAATGCGCGCAGGGACCTGCTGGTGACACGCCTTGAAGCTATACCCGGTGTAAAATGTCCGTTGCCGGGTGGCGCCTTTTATGCGATGGCTCAGCTACCGGTAGATGACAGCGAAAAATTCTGCCAATGGCTGCTGGAGGAATTCTCTTACAACGGAGCTACTGTGATGATGGCGCCTGCTGCCGGTTTTTACGCTACACAAGGTAGAGGTAAAAATGAAGTGCGCCTGGCCTATGTGCTGAATGAAAGCGATATAGATGCTGCAATGGATTGCCTGGAAGCTGCACTGAAAGTTTACAAGAATTAATAAACGGCAAATAATAAAAGAGAAAGGCCTGCAATATTGCAGGCCTTTCTCTTTTATGCTTAGTGCAAATAAAAAGCCCGGTTGTTATAACCGGGCTTTTTATCTATCAAATATTTACTACCATACGCGAGCTCTTGTGCTGTCGGCGCGGTACATTTTATCTGTAGGCTGAACGTTGAATGCTTTATACCATGCAGCCATATTGCTGATAGGTACATTGCAACGCAGTTCGCTTGGAGAGTGTGGATCAGTCATAATACGTGAAGCGATCTCTTCAGGACGCGTATTAGCGCGCCATACCTGTGCCCAGCTAAGGAAGAAACGCTGATCAGGTGTAAAGCCATCAATCTTGTCGTTGCTCTGGCCTTGTTTAGTTTTCTTGAACGCTTCGTAAGCAATATTCAGACCACCAAGATCTGCAAGGTTTTCACCTTCTGTGAGCTTACCGTTTACGTGAACGCTATCCAATACTACTGATGCATTGAACTCATCTACTACGCGGTTAGCTTTATTCATAAAGTTTGCAGAGTCTGCAGGGCTCCACCAGTTGTGCAGGTTGCCATCTGCAGCATACAAACGACCCTGGTCATCGAAACCATGCGTCATTTCGTGGCCTATTACAGCGCCTATGCCACCGTAGTTAACAGCGTCATCAGCATTAGGATCGTAGAATGGATATTGCAGGATACCGGCAGGGAAAACGATCTCGTTGAAAGCAGGGTTATAATATGCATTAACCGTAGGAGGTGTCATGCCCCATTCTGTTCTGTCAACGGGTTTACCCAGCTTGTTCAGGTTGTAGTTGTATTCGAATTGAGCAGAAGCAAGGATGTTCTTAACGTAATCGTTAGCAACTATATCCAGGCTGCTGTAGTCTTTCCATTTGTCAGGATAGCCAATCTTTTTCATGAAAGCATTCAGCTTAACCAGCGCTTTCTGCTTAGTGCTGTCGCTCATCCAGTCAAGCGTCTTTATGCGTTCAGCATATGTTTGCTGCAGGTTGTTCACCAATTCCAGCATGCGCTGTTTAGCTTCAGGCTTGAAGTTCTTGTCAACGTACATGTGGCCCAGTATTTCACCTACAGAACCGTCTATTACGCTCAGTACACGTTTCCAGCGCGGCTTTTGTTCTTTCTGGCCTCTTACGGTTGTGCCATAGAAATCAAAGTGTGCTGCGTCGATATTGCTGCTGAGGTAAGGAGCCATATCATTTACCAGGTGGAAAGAAAGATATTTCTTCCAAACGCTGATAGGCGTAGCTTTCAGTTCCTTGCCCACTTCCTGGAAGAACTTAGGCATACCTACTATAAGTGTATCGGTGCCTGATATTTTCAAGTTGGCAAACAATGCTTTCCAGTCAATACCCGGAGTTACTTTATTGATGCCATCGAGGTTGAACTTGTGATAAACGTTATAAGGATCACGTTCTTCAACACGGGTCATAGACGCATTGGCAAGCGCTGTTTCCAGTTTGTATATATCGGCAGCGTCTTTCTTTGCTATAGTGCTGTCTTCGCCCATCAGCATCAGCATTTTTGGAATGTACTGCTGGTATGCTTCGCGAATTTTAGTAGTGCGACCATCTTTATTGAAATAGTAATCGCGGTCAGGCAAGCCAAGGCCACCCTGATAGAACTGGCAAGACTCTTTGGTTACATTCTTATCATCAGGAGATACGCCAAAGCCAAAAAGCTGGTCGATGCCCTGTGTATGTTCAATAGCTACTTCGGTCATAACGCCATTACCATCCTGAATAGCATTGATGCGGTCAAGTATTGGTTTCAGTGGAGTAAGGCCAGCCTTATCGATGCCTGCGCTATCCATACCGCTGCGGTAGAAATCGCCCACCTTCTGATCAGCAGAACCCTTGGCAGCATCTTTTTTAGCAGCGGCATCATCCAGCAGCTGATGCAAAGCCTTGTAGTTGTTTTCCTGCAGCTCGTTGAAGCTACCCCAACGTGTCTGATCGCCGGGAATAGGATTCTTTTTCAACCAGGCGCCGTTGGCATAGTTAAAGAAGTTATCGCCCGGGTGCACGGTGGTGTCCATGTTTGCCGGATCAAGCAGCTTGCGTTCCGCATCTGCTTTTGTTTCTGACTTTGTTGCAGCTTGCTGGCAGGAAGCTAAGCCCGCCAACACAGCGCCTGCAAGCAATGTGTGTTTAAGGTTCATACCTTTTTATTTGTTTTATCTTTTTATTAAATTTTTCAGAAAGAGCAAATGTACAAATAAACGTATCTGTTTTACAGTATTTAATTTATACCGGGCGGGTGAAAAAAGGGGGAATATGAAAAAGCAGCCCATGAGCCAGGGTTGATTAGTAAAAGATAGGCTGAAGAGGCCCGTTACTTGACTGCTCGTACAGAGCGAACCTCTACTATGCCCTGGAAGAAATACACTTTGCCATTCTTTATATCGCGGCAGCGGCTGCGGGTGCGCAATGTTTCCAGTTTCTGAAAACGGCGGCCATCGTCTGTCTCAAAGTATTTGTTTATTTCTATATCGTCTACCAGCTTGTAGCCCGGTTTGCGTTCATCGTATTGGTACAATGCTTTGAACAAGCCGGGGTCTGTGCAGGTGCTTGCGGCAGGATTGTGCAGGTATGACATCAGAGCTTTCTCCACATCGCCGGGAAAGATATGCTTGCCAAGATAAGGGATGAGCAGGTGACGGAATTGCGTTTTCCATTCGCGGCCATGTGGCTGCACCTTGTCTTCGAAGTGCACATAGGTGAGCATGTGAGCCAGCTCGTGCAGCAGGGTGATGAGAAAGCTATATTTATTCAGTGTAGCGTTTACGCTTATTCTATGATAGGGTATATCGCGATAGGGAGAGCGGTAATCACCAAGGACACTCTTTCTGTCGTGCGTGAGGGTAAGGTGTATGGTATAGTCTTTGAAAAATGGCGCTACCATCTCAAACGTATTAGATGGTAAGAACTGTTCCAGCAGTGACAGCGATTTTTCTTGCTTTTTCATATCATTTTGCGTCTCTTGCAAGCCCGGCCATCAGCCAGGTTTCTATTACTGAATAAATAGCGTATATACCAAAAAGAACAAAGACTACCGGTTTGTAAATATGCTCCCTGTCCAGCAGCGCATAGGTAACAAGGGCTATCATACACACAAACAGCTTCAGGAAGGATGCACCTCTCACACTGTTCACAAACGCAGCAGGCCTGCGTTTTAGTTGTGACATTACCATTGCATAAGTAGACAGCGTAAGTACTGCCATCACCACGTTGCCCGTCATAAGTACAGGAAACTTAAACTTGGGCAACTGCATGCTAAAAAAATAGCAGGCAGCAGTCAGCACTACAAATACAATAATAACAATCAGTATAAATTTGTTCTTCATTTCTTCGGTTGATTGAATTCTCTTACCAGTTGCCACAGCGATACCACAAGCGCTATCAAGGGTAATAGCACTACAAAAAGCGGAAACCTCCATTTAGTCCATGCATCCAGCTTCAGTCCCAGCCACACAGCCACACCCAGCAGCACCAGCCATTGCGTTGCAAGGCCGGCATAGCGCATCGTGTTACTGTTCTCTTTTCTTTCTGCCATTTACTTTTTCTCTACAGGGAATATTGTTTTGTTCGCTTCCTTTGTTAGCACTTTCTCACTTAGTTTCGTCGTATCGCTTTGTCCGTTGTAGTTGCCGTTTATCACCTTGCGAATATTCGCTTCATAATTTTGCTGTGCACTTACAAGGTCCGACAGCGAGTCTACATTTTCCTTTAATCGTATTACCTGCATATGTGCTTTATTACTGCCATAGCCCGGTATATAATACTTCAATGGGGTAAGCAACAACACACAAATGGTCAGGCCCACTATTACCACGAACAGCGTACTAAAGAGCACATACAATTTTCGTATTGTAAGGCGGAAAGTTGCCACTTCTTCCAGCGATTCATCGTTGATGAATACGATCCTGTATTGTGTCTGCAGCTTGTTATAAATTCCGTCCTGTTTTCTTTTTCTTCTGCTCATGCGTCCTTTGTGGGGTATGCAATTTACAGTTTTGAAAACTAAAATTGCTGTGCAATACCCGGCTTTTTCAATTTGTTAAATTAATATATTATTATGTTTTTTATCATAGGTCAATCGTCGCTTTTTTGTTATTTTTGAGGGATTCCGGTCACTGTATTCTTAAATTATATATCTATCGAAATAAAATATTTTTTACCCTATTCAGTTATTATTATTGTAGCGAAAAGTAATACAGACATTGCAGATTAAGTTAAGGTTATTTTTAATATCTATTTTTTCATTCATTTTGCTGCTCGGTTACTTTGCCCATGCCCAAACGGTAAAGCAAAGCCCGGCACAGTCGTCTGCTGCCCGGAAGCATGCAACAGACTCTACGCATGCGGCCCAGCAGCAAATACTGGATAGCGCGAAAGCTGCCAGGCAGCACAGCTTGGATTCCGCAAAAGATTCCCGCACCCGTATACTTGATAGCACCAAAACTGCTCGTACAGCGCAAATGGCTTCTATGCAGGAAGCGAGGAAGCATGCGGCAGACAGCATTAAGAATATTCGCAAGCATGTAGCAGACAGCTTGAACATAATTCGCAAATACAAGGATAGTAAACACTATAAGGACAGCGTGGCAAGGGCGCGACTGACCAAGGCCAATAAGCTGAAAGCGCAGCGGCAGGCCTATACAGACTCGCTAAAGCTGGCACGGAAGAAAGTGATGGACAGCGTGCTGAAAGTCCGCAAAACGACGATGGAGCTGCAGCATTTCATTCAAAAGCGCCGCAGTGACAGCCTGGCCTACATAAAGAAATACCGGGAAAGCAGGCGCTACAGGGATAGCGTGACTGTATTTCATCGTATAAAGACAGAGCAAATGGAAAAGGCGCGAAAGAAGCGGGCCGACAGCCTGTTTAAAATGCGCAAACATTTCTCCGATAGCCTGACTGCCGCGCGTAAGCATGTGCTGGACAGTGTGACAAAGGTGCGTAAACACCGCTTGGACAGCCTGGCCTCCATAAGAAAAGCGAAAACAGACAGCCTGGCAAAGGAGAAAAAGAAAAGAGACGCCACTACTGCGGCCATGCAGAAGAAGAAAGATCAGAAGCTACAGCTAGCCCTGGACCTGAAGATAAAGCACAAGCGAGAGGCGTGGAGCAATGAGAAAATGCTGAAGAAAAAATGGTCGGTGCAGCGGCAGGTGGTGCAGAATACCTTTACGCGGTACAACTATTACTTTAACGCAAACAGGAAAATGGATGAGGCGCTGGCCAATATGCAGCGAGTCCGGCGGGACAACTACGACTCGCTGATAGGGCTTTATCCTTTCGACCCCAATAAAGATTCCACGCTTATGTCGGCGGATATGGACAGCATTATCCGCAAAGTTTCCGTGGGCATACAGATACACGACCCGCGCACAAAATGGGGCGATGACCTGTACCTGCTACTGGGCGAGGCGTACTACTACAAGGGCCACTATGACGAGGCCAATATGGCTTTCCACTACATAATAAGTATGGATGAGCGCAAAAAGAAAAAGCCTGTTGCAGGGCCACATAAAGCCGAAACACAGCCATCCATAGTGGAAGCGCAGAAAAAGACCATGCTGGATTTTCTGAAGCATAAAGCGGTGCATAATGATGCGGTGCTATGGCTTTCGCGAACCTATACGGAGGCCCACCAGCCAGAAAAGGCGGAGTCTGTAATGGCGCTTATGGAATCCGATTCGGCGTCTATAAAAAATTTGAAGGGGCGTATGGCCCTTCAGGCAGCATTCCTTGAGCTAAGTAATAACAACTACAGGGATGCTTCTACACAATTGATGGTGGCTGCCAATGATCCTAATGTGGGTGACTATATGCGTATGAGAGCGGCCTTCCTGAGCGGGCAGCTATTGCAGCGCGAGGGTAAATATGCGGCCTCTGCCGACAATTTTAAGAAGGTAATAGCGCTGAACCCTAAAATAGAAATGGACTTTTATGCAAGGAAATACCTGGCATACAGCTCCATGTATGGTGGCGGTAACGAGAAAGAAGCCATAGCAGCGCTGCAAAAAGTGCTGAATGATGGCAAGTATAGCAATTACTACGAACAGGTATACTACATGCTGGGCCGCCTTGCTCAGAATAGTAATAACACAGCTGATGCGATAAACTACCTGGAAAAGGGTATTCATGCAGGCAGGACTACCAAAAAACAAAAAGCCATTTCCTTTGCGGCGCTGGGTAATGTGTATTATAACAATGGCGATTACGTAGCTGCAAAGCACGCCTATGACAGTTCGGCACGCAATGCCTCTTCGGCCGCCGGTGATAGCATGGTGGGTGTAGCGGTGCTGCGTAGCAGGGCCCTGGGTGAGGTGGCTGGTCCGTATACTACCATTCATGATAATGATAGCTTGCTGGCGCTGGCTGCAATGTCTGATAAAGACCAGCGCGCGGCCGCACGCAGAGTTATAAAACAACTGGAGAAGAATAGGGCAGACAGTATTTTCCGGGCGGAGAATGCTGGTATCAGCTCTGTGGCTGCTGCAGAACCTGTTGGCGGGGAGGATGCGAACAGCGTATGGTATTTTGCCAACGCAACGCAAATGCAGGCGGGCTTTAACGACTTTAAACGTAAATGGGGCAATCGCCCGCTCGTCGATAACTGGCGCCGTACCTCGGCGTTGGCACTTAACAATAACAATAATAACAATGGCAGCTATAATAACAGCGGTGTAGACCAGGAGACCGGTGACTACGATGAAAATGGCCTGCCGAAAGAAGATTTGTTGCTTTCTTACATACCGCGCACTAAAGAACAGAGAGATACAATAGACCTGGTACAGCAGCGGGCTTATATCGATCTTGCAAATGCATATGTAAGGCAGCTGGAAGATTATCCACCGGCATTAAGGGCACTTGATACGCTGGAAAAACGCTACCCGGGTAATGCGCAAATGGCAGAGGCCTGGTACCTGCGCTATATCATTGCGCTGCGCCAGAACCAGCTGGACAATGCAAAAATGTACAGCAGCAGGCTATTGTCCGATTATCCCAACTCTGAATACGCAAAGCTGGTAAGACCTACGGAAGATGGCGGCGGCATGCAGGTGGTGAACGGGATGACGGTTATAAACTATTACGATGAAACTTACGGCCTACTAATAAATCATCAGTATAACGATGTGATACTGCATGTAAAACATGCGGATGAAACATATAAGGATACTATTTACCGTGATAGGTTCCACCTGATGGAAGCTATTTCGCTGGCTTCCCTGGGCGACTATGGCAAGGCTGATACCTTGCTGACGGAATTTGTAAAAGCACACCCTTCAGACTCGCTGCGCGGCTGGGCTGATGCTGTGATGAACTATATTAGCAAAAACAGACCGAAACCGGCCGCTACAGTGCCTGCTGGCAACGCATCGGCAAGCAACCTCGCCGGAATAAGCAAAACGCTGACTAATGGCAATCAGCCGGCCGGAGCTAAAGGTGGGAATCCTGCTTCGCCTGCAACACCAGCTGATGCCAACCAGCAAGGTGCTACACCTAACGGAGCAGCATTGGATAACAATAGAACAAAGAGCTTTACCTATGACCCTAAGGAGCAGCACTATGTGGTGATTGCTATACCCGGGTTGGAATCACGCGCTATGGGTCTGAAGGCTGCGCTCAATGATTTTGCCACCTTCAAGTTCAATAGTCTGAACTTGTCTGTGAATATGGACTTGCTGAACCAGAAAGAGGTGGCGATAGTGGCCAAAAGCTTCTCGAGCGCTATGCAGGCCAAAATATTCATGAATTCGGTAAAAGCAACGCCGGAAATGTTCAGGGAGTATAAGACCAGCGAGTATCAGCTGATGCTTATATCAGCCGGCAATTATGCCAAATTGTTCAGCGACCGTACCTTTGGGCCTTACGAGGCTTTCTACAAGGCGAATTACAAATAATGTTATGTCTGTTTTCTATCAGATTGTCTTATAGTGGCTTGCGTTTATGCTATCGGCAAAGCGCGGGAAATGTCGTAAATTAGGTTTGTTAGTTATGGAAATTACAGAAACAGAGATTTATAATAAGAACGAGGAAGAAGAGAAGAAACTTATTCTCAGGGAATACCGCGCATTATTGCGTGCGTTGAAGCAGCGCCTGAAAAAGGGAGATAAAGTATTGGTGAGGAGGGCATTTGAGATTGCGGCTGATGCCCACAAGGATATGCGTCGCAAATCGGGGGAACCTTACATTTTGCATCCTTTGGCTGTGGCAAGAATCGTAGTGGAAGAAATAGGCCTGGGGGTTACTTCATCCATTTGTGCCCTGCTGCATGATGTGGTGGAGGATACGGAAATAACGCTGGAGGAAATAACGCAGGAATTTGGTGCACGCTATGCGAAGCTTATAGACGGGCTCACTAAAATATCGAATGTTGTAGACCTGAAGGCGGATACAACGATACAGGCAGAGAATTTCAGAAAGATACTTTTGACACTGGCTGATGATCCGCGTGTGATACTCATAAAGCTGGCTGACAGGTTGCACAACATGCGCACCCTGGGCAGCATGAGCAGGGAAAAGCAATTAAAAATATCTTCAGAAACAACGTATATCTACTCGCCGCTGGCGCACCGCCTGGGCTTGTATGAAATAAAGTCTGAGCTGGAAGACCTGGCGCTGAAATACACGCAGCCTGAAGTGTATACCGAAATAGCACAGGGGCTGAAGGAAACGAAAAGGGATCGTACACGCTATATAAATGAATTTATAAGGCCTATAAAGGAAGAGCTGCAACGCAATGACTTCAGCTTTGAAATTTATGGTCGTCCAAAAGCTATACACTCTATATGGGACAAGATGCGTACCAAGCATGTTGCTTTTGAGGAAGTGTATGATCTGTTTGCCATTCGTATAATACTGAATGCGCCGCCGGAACGAGAGAAAGAAGATTGCTGGAAAGTATATTCTATCGTTACCAATTTTTATCGTCCCAGCCCGGAACGTTTGCGCGATTGGATAAGCGTACCTAAGGGCAACGGTTATGAAGCGCTGCATACTACAGTGATGGGCCCGGGTGGCCGCTGGGTGGAAGTGCAGATACGCTCTGCCCGCATGAATGAAATAGCAGAGAAAGGGCTTGCCGCACACTGGAAGTATAAAGAAGGCGCAAATGCCGCACAGGAAAGCAAGCTGGATAGCTGGCTGCACCACCTGCGCGACATACTGAGCAATCCGGATACAGATACGCTTGATTTCTTACAGGATTTCAAGCTTGATCTTTTTACAGAAGAAATTTACATCTACACACCAACAGGCGATATGCGTGTGCTGCCGAAAGGCGCTACAGCGCTGGATTTTGCATTTGATATACACTCTGAGCTTGGTGCGCGTTGCATAGGCGCAAAAGTGAATTACCGGTTGGTGCCGCTGAGTCATGAACTGAAGAGTGGTGACCAGGTGGAAGTGATTACTTCATCAAAGCAAAAACCATCTGAAGACTGGCTGGCATTTGTAACTACTGCAAAGGCGAAGTCACGTATTAAGTACTATCTGAAGGAAGAAAAAAGAAAGATTGCAGAAGATGGCAAGGCAACTTTACAGCGCAAGCTGGAGCATCTGAAAGTGCCTATTTCGCAAGGCAATGTAGCAGAGCTTTCGCAGTTCTATAAGAAATCATCAGCGCTGGATTTATATTATGCCATAGCTGTTGGTAATATAGATCTTAAAGAGCTTAAGGATTTTACTGTTCATGGTGATAAGCTGCAACAGCCACATAGGGAAGTAAAGCTGGACACAAAGCACTTAATACCAGAAGAACATTCAAAACAAAAACCTGGTAAGATACCTGAGTTAATCATTTTTGGTGAGAGCTCTGATAAGATACTATACAAGCTAGCGCAATGCTGCCAGCCAATACCGGGCGACGATGTGTTTGGCTTTATAACTTCAGGTGAAGGCTTAAAGATACACCGTACCGATTGTCCGAATGCTGCACAGCTGCTGGCAAACTATGGTCATAGGGTGGTGAAGACAAAATGGGCTAAGAATAAAGAAATATCTTTCCTCAGCGGTGTGCGCATTATAGGTATGGACGATGTAGGTGTGATACAAAAAATCACCAATGTTATATCTGCAGATCTGAAAATGAATATGCGCTCATTGAGTATTGACTCGAAAGATGGTGTGTTTGAAGGCACTATCATGGTGTACGTACATGATAGAGAAGAGCTGGACACCCTGAGCCAACGCCTTGCTGCCCTGGATGGTATTAATAAAGTAGAACGCCTCGAAACACCTGAATAACATAAAACAAATTAGTTTCAGAAAGAACAATACATGCAAAACAATAGCCAGGAACTGTACACTACTTACCGCGAGATGACGCAGAAAGCCGCTGATCTGCAATATGCCGCAGCCGTGCTAGGCTGGGATCAGGAAGTTTATATGCCTGTAAAAGGATTTGAACAGAGAGGGCGCCAACTGGCCACATTAGCAACTCAGGCGCATGAGCTGATAACAGGTGAGCGCTATGGGGAGATACTGCATCAATTAGCAGCTGTAAGTGGATTGGATGAAGAACAGAAAAATAATGTGCGTCTTAGCCTGGAAGATTATGAACGCAACAGAAAACTGCCGCCCGCTTTTGTAGAGCAAATAACTATGCAGACAAGCGCCAGCTATAATGCATGGCTGAAAGCACGTAACGAAAATAACTACGCTGTGTATGAACCTGAGCTTGCCAAAATGATAGCGCTTAAAAAGCAACAGGCAGAATACTATGGATATAAAGCACATCCTTATGATGCGCTGCTGGATGAATATGAAAAAGGCGCAACGGTTGCTATGCTGGATCCTGTTTTTAATAAAGTAAAAGAACAGTTGCCACCACTGCTGGATAAGATAAAGGTAGCGCCCCAGGTAAGCAACGATTTTTTACATCAGCATTTTTCTAAGCGGGACCAGTGGGACTTTTCTATTGATGTGCTGAAGAAGATGGGTTATGATTTTGAAGCGGGCAGACAAGATTATTCTGAACATCCGTTTACAACTTCTTTCACACCTGAGGATGTGCGCATTACAACGCGTGTAGATGAAAATAATTTTGCTTCCATGTTGTGGAGTAGTATACATGAAGGCGGTCATGCGCTGTACGAGCAGGGTTTGCCTGTAGCACAATACGGATTGCCGTTAGGTGCTGCAGCATCACTTGGTATTCATGAATCACAGTCGCGTTTGTGGGAAAACTGTGTAGGACGCGGATATAATTTCTGGGAATACTTCTTCCCGCATCTGCAGCGATATTTTTCTCAGCAACTGGGTGGCGTTACGCTGAAGCAATTTTATAAAGGCATTAACCAGGTAAAGGCATCGCTTGTGCGTACCGAAGCCGATGAGATAACATATCATTTTCATGTACTGATACGCTACGAAATTGAAAAGGCATTAATGGACGGTAGCCTCCAGACAAAAGATATTCGGGATGCATGGAATGATATGTACCAGAAATACCTTGGCATAAGACCGGACAGCGATAAGACGGGCATACTGCAGGATGTGCATTGGAGCCACGGTATGCTGGGCTATTTTCCTACCTATTCATTGGGTAGCTTTTATGCTGCACAATTTTTTGAGCAGGCGACGAAGGATATTCCGAACCTTACAGAGCAGCTGCGCTCCGGCGAGCTCGAACAATTACTACAGTGGCTGCGCGGACATATTCATAAATTTGGACGTCAATACACATCAGAAGAGCTATGTAAACGGGTGACAGGCAAAGGACTTGATTTTTCTGCCTTTATGCACTACGCAGAGAAAAAATATGCGGAAGTGTATGAATTTAAATAAATGAAGTGCTACATGAACTGATACGGTACACAGAGCCATTAGAAACATCTGAACTGGCTTTCCTTCAGCAGCAGGAGCAGAAGGAACGGAAACAGTATTACCGTATCTTTCGCATTTTTATGATTGTGAGTTTCGTTGTGCCATTTATAGGTTCCTGGTACCGCGCTTTTGATGGAGCTCCCAATGCATTTTCTCCAGGCCGCTACTTTGTTACCACAGGTGTATTGCTGGGCATTTCAGTGGGTGCCACTACCATAGCCTACCGGATGAACCTGAAGAAGATGAAACACGATATAAAAGAACGCACAAAAACCATAGAGATGGCCCATGTTACCAAACGTGTGCATGCTACCATTAATGATACTTACTTTTTCTACCTCGATTCACCCACCAAACTCAGCATAGAGGTATCTGTTGATGACTATTATCGCTTTAAAGAAGGTGATGAAATAAGTATAGAATACATTACCCATTCTGGATTTTATCTTGGTTATTTCTAACATTCTTTAGCTCTATCGTGGTTTTCGTACTTTTGCGGCTCTTATGATCCGTATTGGCAAAATAGTGGCTACGCATGGCTTGCAGGGCGCAGTGATAATGACACATATTGTGGGCAACTCCCAATGGCTGAAACCAGAAGATGTGCTGTTCCTGGAGCTGCATAAGGAAAGCTATATACCTTTCTTCATCTCCCAGCTAAGGACGTTGAACGACGAGGAATACGTACTGAACCTGGAAGACACCAACAGCAACGAAGCAGCCCGCAAGCTGGTAGGCAAGAATGTATATGTGAATGAAGATATACTGTCCAAGCACGCAACAGATTCACCACTGCTATGGATAGGCTTCAATGTAGTAGACCGTGAAAAGGGCTCCCTGGGACCTATAGAAGATGTGTTGCAGGCAGGACCACAATGGCTGGCAAAGATCACTTACAATGACAAGGAAGTGCTGCTACCGCTGGTAGATGATATGATACTGGATGTGAACATGAAGAATAAATTTGTGCGAATGGACCTGCCCGACGGCATCCTCGACCTCTGATGTTTTTTAATTTTTAATTTTGCCCTTTAATTTTTACCGTGCGCATAGATATTATAACTGTTTTGCCTGAGCTGCTGGAGAGCCCTTTTTCTCATTCCATAATGAAAAGAGCACAGTCCCGCGGGCTGCTGGAAGTGCATACCCACAATCTGCGCGATTATACTCCCTACAAGCAGGCACAGGTAGACGATTACCAATTTGGCGGCGGAGCAGGCATGGTGATGATGCCGGAACCCCTGGCCCTGGCCATAGAAGCGCTGCAAAAAGATAGGAGTTATGATGAGACAATATATATGACGCCCGATGGGGACCTTTTTAACCAGAAAGCAGCTAACATGCTGTCCTTAAAAGGCAATCTTATCATTATTTGTGGGCATTACAAAGGCATAGATGACCGTATCAGGCAGCATTATATTACAAAAGAAATATCTATAGGCGATTACGTGCTGAGTGGCGGTGAGCTGGCGGCGGCCATAGTGGTGGATGCCATTGGGAGGCTGCTCCCCGGGGTTTTAAATGATGAAACCTCGGCGCTTTTTGATTCTTTCCAGGATAATCTGCTGGCACCCCCTGTTTATACCCGCCCGGCTGACTTCAGAGGCTGGAAAGTGCCACAGGAGCTACTGAGCGGTGACCCTAAGATAATAGATGCCTGGCGACACGAACAGTCCCTGAAGCGTACCGAAGAGCGCCGCCCGGACCTTTTAAAAGAAGATGAGTAATTGATTGTCAAAAAAATTTGCAATCATAATTTTTAATCTTATCTTTGCAACCCCAAAATCATAGTAAAAATGGAAGCTTTAGCTTTTGTACACGAGCAGTTAACTGGGAAGAAAGAATTTCCAAAGTTCAAAGCCGGCGATAATATTACAGTTAATTATAAGATCATTGAAGGTAATAAAGAACGTATCCAGTCTTTTAAGGGCGATTGTATTAAACGCCAGGGCCGTGGATATACTCAGACTTTCACTGTGCGTAAGGTGTCTGACGGTGTAGGTGTTGAACGTCTGTTCCCACTGTACTCTCCTAATATTGAATCAATTGTGCTGAACAAAGTTGGCCGTGTTCGTCGTGCTAAACTGTTCTACCTCCGCGAACGTTCTGGTAAATCAGCTCGTATCAAAGAAAAGAAACAAATTCAGACTGGCGCTACTACAAAAGCTCCAAAAGCTGCAAAAACTACAGCATAGTCTTAATATTTGAAATAATATTAAAGGGTACACAGTGTGTACCCTTTTTTCGTTTCCATCCGGTTGGATGGAATGGTATTAACCACCCACCAGTTTCATAAACATACCCGGCGATTTCAGCCAATTTATATTATTCAGTTTTATTGAGAACGACAAGCTATGCGGGAATATCTGGCTGTTGCCATACATGGCTTTCAGATTGTCATGCAGATCACTGCTCATAATTAGCGGTATATTGAAGGTAAATACATCCCCAAGGTGTATTTCCAGGCCTCCGTCATACAGCACTTTCCCTTTGGTAGTACTAGAGTTTGCCTCGCTATAGTCAACCACATCCAGGAAAAGGCGTATAGGCAGCTTTATAGGCAGATCCGTTTTCAGGTTCAGTGCAAGCAGGTAATTATCGCTCACGCCCACATTATTGAAAGTGGGTACCTTTAAGCCTCCCTCCTGCATATACATCTGCTGCGCTAATGCACTATTTACATTGCTGCGGTCGAAGTAAGTACCATCATACAAGTAATCATTCATGCCTGTATAGGTGGTAGTAAGATAGTAACGCTGCAGTATTGCAGGGTCATTACTAATACCGAAGAACTTGCCTGCATAAGCACGTACATACAATGCCTTGTTCTTTTTAAAGTAATCAATGCGCAGGTTACCTTCAGCGCTCAGCTTGGCAAAGTCTGCTCCCAGCTGCCCTTCCAGGTTATAGCTAAACGGATTATATGCTCTGCTATTCACGTGCCTGTATCGCAGTAGCTCATAGGTTTTCTGTTGTTGTTTTAACCCTATATGGTTGCTATCCGCAACATTGAATTGATCTTCCGTAATGCTATATGCCTTTAGCGTAAGCGTACGTGTAACTGGGCTTAACAGGTTATGCTCATTAAAAGTAATATTCAGCGAAGGTGCTATTTTAGTATAGCCTGCATATATCCATTTATTGTCTGGCTGTTTCACCTCGTCGTAGTGAAATGTTTTGCCATCAGCCTGCAGCAGTATTTCTTTAAAAATATTATCTGGATACCAAACATAGCCCACAGAGCCGGCTCCTACAAATTTGCCACTATTAAAACCTACCATAGGTGCAAATGCAAAGCGGAACCTATTTTCAGGTATGGTCAGGTCATGAAACACCAGCCCCAGCATAAAGCCATCGTAGTTATTATACCCCAATGCAGGGCTTATGAACAGCTTTTCTTTATCGCTCATATTGAGCCCGGCAACAGGTGCTATCTTCAGCCTGAATTTTTTAAACAGGCCGTATCGCTTGTATATATCATTTGATGATTTAGCGTCCACTACATTATCGTCAATCTTCAGCTTCGTCCAGCCTGCATCTGCGTCTGGTATCTGCAGTTTTATCTTCCCTTCAAATGGTGCAGACCATATAGTACCCATCAGGCTATCCCGATCATATACATCCACACCCACAGGAGCAGTGACATCACTTTTGCTTTTAACAATGAGCTCATTCTTTCCTGCGCGTTTCACCTTAAAGTCTATACGCTTATCCGTAGGCAGCATCCCATCAAAAAACCAGTCGAGCGATTTGTCTGTATGCTTCTGCAGTATGGCCTGCAAGTCTTCAGGATATGGATGCCTGAAGCGCCAGGTATTATAATAGTCCTGCATCCCTTCCTGGAAGTGCTGTTCGCCCATATAAGCCTCCAGCCAGCGCATCATCAGCGCAGTTTTGAAGTACACATCACCTCCATAATTTATTTTGGTAAAGTTGGCAGATGTTTGGTCAATAGCCTGGTCCGTATGCGTGGCAACAGCTTCATAATAAAGCATATTGTTCAGGTCCGCATTCATCTTCTGTTTACTCATTTTCTTCTTCGAAACCTCGCGCGATGTTTTTTCTTCGTAGAAGGTATTTATACCCTCGTCCATCCACGCATGGTCTCGCTCATTGGTGCCCAGCATACCGTAAAACCAGTTGTGCCCTGCTTCATGCACTATGGTGGTTTGCAGATCTGTTACCGCGCTACGGTCAATAATGGTTACTGTAGGGTATTCCATACCGCCGCCTGCATGCATGTCACCTTCCACAGCCTTTACTGTTTTGTAAGGGTAGGGACCCACCCATTTGCCATAGTGTGTTATCGTTTCTTTCAGGTAATCCGTTCCCTTCACCCATTGCTTCTGGTGTATAGGCAGAAATGCAGTCCATGCGGTTACAACATTGCCTGTGCCGGGGGATAATACAGTATCCTTACGCACCACCCAGCGCTTGTCTGCAAACCAGGCAAAGTCATGCACCTTATCTTCATGATAATGCAGTGTTTTCGTGGTTATATCGCTGGCTGGCCAACTTTTCAGGTATGTAGTATCATTGGGCAGCGGCTTGCGGCTCAGGCTATCCAGCCATTGGTTTTCGCTTTCATCACTGCAGTTACCAGTCGCCATCACTATATAGTTGCTAGGCAACGTAATGCTCACATCATAGCTGCCATAATCACTGAAAAATTCTCCCTGGTCAAGAAGAGATATAGGGTGCCAACCCTTGCGGTCATACACTGCAGCCTTAGGGAACCATTGGCTTATGTAGTACGCCTCCCCCGTATGCCCCAACCTCGAGAATACCCTCGGTATCTTCACACGAAAGGGGGTGCTTATCTTCATATCATGCCCCGGCAGCAGCGGACTGGGTAGCTCTATTCGCGCTATATCCGGCACATTGTCCGTATTATAATAGTCTACACTCTTGCCATCTATGTCAAATTGCAAACTGTCTATATAGCCCCTGTCTTCCTTCTTAGAGTAATAAAACCTCGTATCATTGTTTACATCCTGCTGCTTCGCAAAGGGCGTATGGTCGTGCTTATAGGCATTGGGCCAAAGGTGTATGTATATATAACGCAGTGTATCGGGCGAGTTGTTTATATACTGTATCTCTTCATAGCCATACAGAAAGTGCTTTTTGTCATCCAGGCGTACCTCTATTTTCGTATTCACTGTCTGCTGCCAGTCCTGGGCCAATGCAGATGTGCTCAATAACAAAGCGCTGCCTATTAATGCTAAATGCTTCATGCTGCTAAAGTAAATGCTTATAACCATACCCCGAAATAGGTAAATGGCACATAACAAACGCACAGCAGCGCGCTTTTGATATAAGTATTTTCAAATTTTATCCTGAACCATATTAAATACGCAAATTGCCAAACATGACAATTATATTTGCAGCGAAATTTTTCCAACATGCAACGCGATACTGCCATCTTTGAATTGATAGATGAAGAGCTCAGCCGCCAACGCCGGGGCCTTGAACTGATAGCCTCTGAAAACTTTGCCAGCCTGCAGGTAATACAGGCCATAGGCAATCCAATGAATAATAAGTATGCAGAGGGCTACCCGGGTCGCCGCTACTATGGTGGCTGTGAGGTGGTGGATAAGAGCGAACAGCTGGCTATCGACCGTGCAAAGGAAATATTTGGCGTTAGCTATGCCAACGTGCAGCCCCACAGCGGTGCACAGGCCAATGCAGCAGTAATGCTGGCCATGCTGCAGCCGGGTGATACCATCCTTGGGCTTGACCTTAGCATGGGCGGTCACCTTACGCATGGCTCTCCGGTTAACTTCTCTGGCAAGCTCTACAAAGCGGTGCACTACGGTGTTTCAAAAGAAACAGGCCTGGTGGACTATGACATGCTTGAAAAGCAGGCTTTGGAGCATAAGCCAAAATTGATCGTCTGCGGCGCATCAGCTTACAGCCGAGATTGGGACTATGCTCGCATTCGTGCCGTGGCAGATAAAATTGGCGCACTGGTAATGGCTGATATTGCGCACCCCGCTGGCCTTATTGCCAAAGGTTTATTAAGCAGTCCTTTCGATTATTGTCATATAGTTACTACCACTACGCACAAAACACTGCGTGGCCCACGCGGCGGTATGATACTGATGAAGAATGATTTTGAAAACCCATGGGGCCTTACAGGGCCTAAAGGTGAAGTACGCCTCATGAGCCAGCTCATCGACCTCGCCGTGTTCCCTGGCACACAGGGCGGCCCGCTGGAACATGTGATAGCTGCAAAGGCGGTTTCATTTTTTGAAATACTGCAGGATGAGTATACTACCTATGCAAAGCAGATCATTAGCAATGCACAGGTACTGGCTAAGGAGTTTGTAAACAAGGGATACAACATAGTTTCCGGTGGTACAGACAATCACCTTATGCTTATTGATCTACGCAACAAAAATATCAGTGGTAAGAAAGCAGAAAACACCCTGGTGAAAGCGGACATCACTATCAATAAGAACATGGTGCCTTTTGATGATAAATCTCCTTTCATCACTTCCGGTATACGTATTGGCGTTCCTGCCATCACAACACGTGGTCTTAGGGAAGAACATATGCCCCAGGTAGTAAATTGGCTGGACCGTGTGCTGATGCAGCCGGATGATGAAGCGCTGATAGGAAAAGTTCGCGGAGAAGTGAATGAGTTCATGACACAGTTCAAACTCTATCCGGAACTTAAGTAGAGATGTTTATTATATATATTATTAAGCTGCTGAGTTATTTCAGCAGCTTTTTTTATGTTTTCATTAAACCTTTTTCATTTTTTAACCGTCTATATTTACGAGCCCTATTCCATTATTAAAATGTTTAAATCTTTTCGCGTGGCCCCTGTAAAAAAGTTGATAAACTATTTTAAGGCTTTGTCCTGGTTTATCTCCTACCTCAAGACACCATCAAATGATTGGGAGCCGTAGCAATGTGGCGATCTCTCAAAAAAAGAAAAGGAACCGGGAACGGTTCCTTTTCTTGCTTTAAGATCATTTAAAGCTTTGGCTTGGTTATATTGGTTTGGTTAAATGACTACATTACTTTGTACATGCGCGTTGCGGTGTGTACATATTCTATAGGTTCAAAGGTGCTATCAAAGGTTTGCTTCAGGTCGTTCAGCTTGTTTTCCAGCTTCGCCACATGGTCGCCTATGTTCTTATTGTTTTTGTATTTATCTATCAGCTCACTGTATTTATTTATATGCTGCCTTATGCGGTAGGTCACGTCACCATATTTCATCTTCAGGCTCTGCACATCCATCAGCTGGTAGTATATGTTCTCTTTCCAGTCTTTAGGGTTTTTCTGCTTCGCATTTATCACATATTGCGCAGCACGGTCGCGCAGCATGGTCAGGTACAGATATCTTTTGTTTGCATCACTTTCGCGGGTAAATTCAGCCGTAAAATCTCCGCGGTTTATATCCACCATATGCAGGTTCCTGTTTAGCGAGCTGTCATAGTACACCTGCATTTCTTCCAGGCTTTTGGTTATAGCGTCCCACTCGTTCTCTATCATATTCTTGTCGGTGGTAAACTGGCTTAGCGTAGTGGTCACTGCAAACATGTTCTCCGCTTCCCTGCGCATTTCTCTTTTCTTATGGCCTACGGAATTCACATATTTTGCCATGCCCGAAAACAGTAGCTGAGAATAAGCGCCTACCAGCGGTATGCCGAACGATATGTTGCCTGTAGCATTTATCATATCACATACAGTATGCAGCGTGGCATCATGCTCTTTATGCTTCTCCACATACGCTTTAAATTTCTCAAAGCCCGGCTGAAAACCGGGATAGTTTACCGGGTTGCTGGTTTCAGTCAATGCATTAAAAAAGTCTTTTGTTGTATGAAATAATATCAATGGTTTTATTTCCCTGTCCATCGATACCAGGTTTATCACCGCGCTCTGGTAGTTGGCCTCATAGGTATTCAGCTCATTTTCTTCTATTGCCTTCTGCTTCTCCTCCAGTATCTGCACGCGCTCCACCAGTTTGTCTATACGCTCTTTTGGGTTGCCGGTAAGCTTTATGGTGCTGTCCAGCCTGCTCACGCGCTTATCCAGCTTCAGTATGGTGGAGTCGAATTGCTGGTTCTTCTGCGCCAGGTTTTGTTGTATATCTACAAGTATTTTCTCCCGTACATTTTGCTCGGTCAGTGTACTATCAGTTGTTGCAGCGCCGGCATACACGTAGCACAGGCTGAACAATGAAAGTATCAGTAGCTTTTTCATGATTACTTGTTTTGAGTATGCTATATGCCTTTGCAGCAATCTTCATTCCAAATTTGCATACAGCACTAAATAATTAATTGCGCACAATGTCTGCATCAGGCCAGGGGTGGGCCTCTCAGGGATTTTGATTGAACAGGATATTTGTAAACAAAAGAGACAATGGGAATAAATACCTTGCTGCAAACAATATGCCGTGTGAAGCTACAGGGTACATCAGGCTGCAATGTATAGCTATAGTCAGATCCGATGTAGCGTATTTTTATTTTTACTACGGTGGTATAGGGGCGTTTGTTCTTTAGTTTGTTTACAGGCTTATTATGATCTGAATAATGGTAAGAGATGAACCTGGCCTCAGCAGATATATTAGAGAGCAATTTGGAATTGCTGTAAAAAAATACAGCAACAAAAGCCAGCAGACAAGCGCACAATATAAATTTGGTACGGGCCATTAATCCATTTGCTGGTACAAATCTATAAGTTTTTATTATTAGTTATAAAACAATATTGTTAAAAGCATTGTAATTAGCCTGTGCTGTGCTATTGGCATTGTTTATTTATACTTCTTACTGACTGCTATAAATCATTAACTTTAATACCGGCTTTTATCTTTCAGCTATGCGTTTATATCTACCCATGAAACAATTGTTACTGCTGCTTTTTTTCGTTCCCCTTATTGCTTCAGCTCAAACATTTGAAATAGGCGCCGCAGGCGGCATTGTTTTTCACTCCCGTCCGGCAGATAATATTTTCACCACACAGGATAAACCTTTGCTTGGTTATGCAGTATCTGCAAGGGCCTCACTGTTGCTGCCGGAGTCACAGATAGGCGTAGGTATCGAGATTGCAAAAATTACAGAGTCCAATTACCTCATGCCTTATTACACTACGAAGGTTTACAACCATCTGGCCAATCCGCTTATCACGCCATATATGTTTTACAATCGCAGGCTCAATCTGCCCCGTGGTTATTTTTATTACGGTCTTATGCTCGGCCCTTCTATTGCCAATATGGGCATTAACAATCTCGTATATAAAAACGGCAGCACCATAGCCACCGACTACACCACCACTTACAACTCCGTTATAGGCTACGCAGCAGGTGTGCAAACAGGCCTCGTAGCACGCCTCACAGGGCAACTATATTTCAGCCTTGAAGCCGCCCTGCGCTTTACAGACTATTACTACAAACCATCTAACAACAAACAAACCGACGATCCTTATCATTACCGCTATTTCTATTTTCCAATTACGGCAGGGCTGCGTGTGAGGATATAGGTTGGTAATTTCAAAGAATTATACCATTACGGGTTCAACGTATAGGAGAAAGATGATATCTTAGGCGGCGATGGAAACTTTGAGGAATTTAGGTTTAGGGAGTATGATAGCAGGCCAGGCAGGGTTACTGGAAATTAATTAGAGCACATGAAAATAAAGATTGTTTTAGGAGTACTCTTTTTAGGGCTTAGTGCTTTTCAAATAGGTGGTAATACGAACTATGTTCCTGATAAGGCAACTGCAATAAAAATAGCAGAAGCAGTTTGGCTGCCTATTTATGGCCAAAGAATTTATAAGGAACTTCCATTCCAGGCTACGCTGCAAGGTGATACGCTTTGGGTTGTTACGGGGACGCTAAATGGGCCTCATGGATATGATTCTGCAACTGGAAGATTAACTGTTACGGTAGGGGGAGTTGCATACATAGAAATCTGTAAAAGGGATGGTAAAATATTAATTGTAGAGCATGGCAAATAGGGTTCCTTCCCCGCAGGGTCTGTCGATAGATGACCCTGCGGCATCAGGGAACTGACGAATTATGGAAACATCGAAAAATGATGAGGAAAAATAAGCTATTGGTAATTATGATGTCGTCTATGTTAATTTTAGCTTCTTGTCAAAAAGAAGCTCATAGGGAAATGCATTTTATCAATGCAAATTATAGGGGTGTTGTTTATATCTTTTTTCCGAAGAAGATATCACCCCTGTTTTTATTTCACGCTTGAGAGCAGGAGTGCTCGGAGAAATGCCTTATTTGAGTTATTTTGTTGGAAGCTTAAAAGATATAGTAGCATCAAATACAGTAGACACTGAACTTTCTCATGAAAATAGGCTGTATGACTTATATTTTAAAAATAATTGAGCGTCTAATTAATGAGGTCAATTATTTACCGAAAGTTTAAAATAATAGCTAATTAAAGTTTCTTCTTTGGCAAAATGTGATTGTTATACCGGATATAAAATATATGCCTCATTAATTTTATTAGTGTTGTTTAGCTCTTGTCTTGATATGGTTACCGATACAAATAAAAGGGTAATTGATAGAATATATTTGGTTCACTATGGTGGTTCTGAAATTGAAGGATATAACTTATGCTTTAACACAAATAGGAATTTTTTCATGCCGATAATCGATGAAAATATTTAGAGTTAGAAGGGAATAAAAAAACTTTGTTTGTTAAAAGCAGCTTAAATGGCGACACAAGTTTTTACGTAGTCCGCCATGAAAACGGTGATACTATTTTGTCAACCAATAAATTTAGTAGGTCGCAGTATATATCATCTACTATTGGCCAAAAATTTGAGTATCAATATGAAGCCAAATAGATAGAATGAGTCAAGAAATAAGTAAAACAAAGATTGCTATCTCCAGAAAATTTATCAAACGGTAGATGATTTTCATCTTAATCAGTCACCATAACAAAGTCATCGGAGCCAATTAGCCAGGCAGTGCAGTAGCACTGTCGCACATAGTAGCACCACCCCGAAAAAACTGAAGCTTTTTTTTCGGGCGGCTTTCTTTGCCCTACTTTCTTTTCCGCAAAAGAAAGTAGGAACACGCGCTGTGCAAATGCTCAATGTGGATATGTTTTCTTGGAATCCGCTTGTTAATAATAGTATATTGCCATATCAGGACCGTCATGTCGACCGCAAGGGAACGCTCTCATCGAGACCTTTGAAAGGACAGATAGACCGAGATAGACATCTCCTGAAAGCATGCAATAGGCTCGATGAGAGACTAAATGCATAAAGCTCTTTGACATACTGTAAACCCTAATCTAAAAAAGCGTCTTTCTACTGCGCACTTTTTACTTTGTACTTTTTCAAATGCGACATTTTGTAACCTTTTGGGTAGTTTTTGAGTAGTAATGTCACTTTTGTTAAAATCATCATAACTAAGCCCTGTAGAGACTTCCAGCCGTTTTCACCTGCCAGAATCTCCCAAAATAAAAAATCTTCAAAATGTAACATTTGGGTTAGCCTTACGTGTCTAAGAACAGTGGCCGGCGTGCTTCTGTCATAAGTTATTGATTAATAGCGGTTTCCGTGCTTTGCGTTTTTCCAGGTGAAGCGAAAGCCGTAAAGCAATGGCGACATCAAAGCTCATAGCCAATGTCTCGCCCAATTAATTTTTTAACGCTTTTAGCCCGAAAAACAACCCTATTTTTGTCAGATATCAACCATAGAAACGGATTTAAACTTGTATGAATAGGAAAGCCTTCTACTTACTTGGCCTACTTACCTTTTGTATGCTTACCATTGCACAGCCTGCCCGGGCCGATAGAAAGAAAAAAAAGGTAGTAGAGAAAAAGATCAGCATTTACGATATCGACACGCTTCAGCATCCTGTACCGCTGCAGCGTCAACTTTGGCATAATAAGATAGATAAAGAACAGCGCGGCGTTGACGCAACTGATGGAGCGGTGGATGGTGTAGTGTTTTATGAAGGCGATACCCTTTATACAAGGCTGCTTACTTCTGCATTATTGAAAGACGTCGATCACATGCAGATCATGATAGAGAATCTGCCATCAAAAGGTGATGCATTTTCAGATGAGCAAACTAAGGTGTTGTACCTGCGGGCGGTATGGCATATGCTCAATAAGTTCAACATGGATACAAAGTCCGATCCGTATTATTACAGAAGGCTGGTTACAAATATGCACGACATGATCATTGCCAGCTATGAGAACAGGCTGGATGATTTTGTAAAAGACCATGTAAGCATATACACTATAGAAAATGGTTACCTGTTGTTAAAGGATCATCAGGCTGCACGTTCCTACGTGTACAAGGCCATGGGCAAAAAAGATCCGGTGCTTATGATTAAGCGCCTGGGCGACTATGCCGATGAGCCATTTGCCGATGATATAATTGCAGATGCCGCAAGAATAGTACCTAATGAAGTGTTCAACTACGCATCTTCTACCAACTATAAGCTACGTACTGCAGTACGCCGCAGCCAGGACCCTTTGGTACAGACAATAGTGCTGATTGCAGACAGGTCGGCTGTGCCGCTGAAAGCAATGCCTTTCCTCAGCGATATATACAATAAGCGCAAGACAATTGCACAGATAGACGCCATCACAGCAAATCCTGATCTGTATTATCAGAACCTGGTGCGCCTGAAAGTGGAGAATGACTCCCTGGGCGGCAACACTTATACTGACGAGCTGGCTTATCGTTCATTGAAATATGTGCGTGAAATGGATGACTTGCACGAGTCACCGGACAAAGTGCGTTTCAAGTGTATTGACAATATGTCGCCGGTAGCATTGTACTACATAATGGTATACGGCCAGGACGAAATATATACCAGTAGTTTCTTAGGCACATTCCATCGCATGCTGGAGCGTATGAAGCCAATGTCAGGAGACGAATTGCTGGATACACTGCACTACGAGCACTTCCGCACATTCATACGTATGAGTGCAGGCTACAACACACTCAGCGAGTTTCTGGCTACCATGAAAGAAGATAAGAAAACAGCGCTGATGAAGGACTTCATTGCAGGCCTTGACAAAGGAAAGGAAGATGACCTGGAAGATGCCGTGGATGTTGCTGATGCTTTCGGTAGTATAAAGGATTCTGCCCTTGCTGAATTCCTTAATCAGCAGGTGAAGGTCAATTACGAATTATCGTTCAAAAAGAAAAGCAGGAAGGGCATGTATGTATATGCGTTGCTGGCAACACTTTTTGAAGGAGCAAAAGGCACTAACAATGATTCTGCCGCTTTAGAACAATCTGCTGTACTGCATATACCACCAATTAATACGGTGCCTTACAGATCACTCTTAGATGATACTTCAGTTGTGATCGAGCAATTCTTCTTCTTTGGCGATGAAGATGGCAAAACCTCATACGCCAGTTTCCTGGGCAACTTTAAAGATGGTAAATGGAAGATCGTAACAGATAAATACTGGGCTACTATTACCTCCACCACTGGTAAGCCTATAATTATTTACGCTAATCTTCCAATACCGGAACCCGATGATGAAGAAGCGCAAAACCAGCTTTGCAAGTATCTTACTGATCACAATATTCATCCCACTGTCATAGTGCATCGTGGTCATAGCTACCACCTGCCAGTTACACTCGATCACCTCACAAAGCAAACGAAGATCGTGGTGCTGGGCTCTTGTGGTGGCTATCACAATCTGTCTATCGTGTTAGACCACTCGCCTGACGCGCATATCATATCTTCAAAGCAAACGGGTACCATGGCTGTGAATGAGCCTATTATAAAGGAAATAAATGATCAGTTGCTGGCAGGTAACGATATAAACTGGATAGAAATGTGGAAACGACTGGATATCTATTTTGATAAGAAAAAGGATGTAAAAGACAAGTTCTCCGATTATGTGCCGCCTTATAAAAATCTTGGCGCTATCTTTATAAAAGCTTATCGTAGAATATCCAACAGCGATCTCAACTAAACAGCCTTATGTCTAAGATCAAATTGAAAGACATCGATACCAACCCACCGAAAGATGTGGATAAAGATGAAACCAAAGAAAAACTTTCAAAGATCTTAGAAGAGCTGGATGAACTGCAAAACCTGCTGTATGCGGAAGGCAAGCATTCCATACTTATAGTAGTGCAGGGTATGGATGCCGCTGGTAAAGACGGTCTCACAAGAGATGTGTTTACCAGCATGAATCCGCAAGGGGTAAATGTGAAGCCTTTTAAAGAACCTACTCCCGAGGAGCTTTCCCACGACTTCCTATGGCGTATACACCAGCATGCACCTGCAAAGGGTATGATGGAAATATTCAATCGCTCTCACTACGAAGACATACTGGTAACACGTGTGCATGGTATGATAGACGATGAAACAGCAAAAGCACGTATGCGCGCCATTAATCACTTTGAGCAATTGCTGCAAGAGCATAATGATACGGTGATACTGAAATTCTACCTTCACGTTTCGCACAAGGAACAGAAAAGCCGCCTGGAAGAGCGCCTGGAAAAGCCGCAGAAAATGTGGAAGTACAACGCCAACGACTTCACTGAGTCGAAGCTCTGGAGCAAGTACATGGAGTACTACGAAGACGCATTTGAGCACTGCAGTGAAGTCCCCTGGCACATCATCCCTTCCGATAAAAACTGGTACAAATCTTACCTCGTGGCTAAAACACTGAGAGACAAGCTCAAGGATTTGAAGATGAAGTTCCCAGGCATGAAGAAATAAGCACTTCTTTGTTTAAGATAAACATACGCAACGTGTAAATTTTCCTCACCCGCCATTGGGACGATACGTGTAGCAAATTCTACAGACAGATCACATTGCTACTATTCGCTGGAAAGCTCACTTATCTATATAGGTAAATATTGGCAAGCGTAACTGTAAGATTGTTATCGTTAAATGCACTCTCAGAATAATTGCAGTTTTATGTCTGTATTAACTTAGCTAAAGTAACGCAGGTCTGGCACTATTCTTTTTTGAGAATTAGTACAGGGATTAAAAACGTAAATCCTCACCATTTGGAAACCTGGCTAGCTTTTATATCCTTAAAGGAACTTCCCTTTGGATATGGAAAGATGAAATAAGAATTTTAAAGAAAGGCACCGAATAACAGCGATATAAGGGCGATTTCTTTAAGGGTATAAAAGACAACCAGACTTAAGCTTCTATAACCATTGAAAAAGACGATAGGCTATTTGTTTAAATAGCCATCATTTGAAAACATTTATTGATAAGTAAATCATTACTTATCACTTTGAAAACGATTTTTCAGTTGTGTGTGTGATTAATGAATGGAGGCGCCTTTAAGGGCGCCTCCATCATGTTAGTTATCTTTTCTCACTGCTCGTTTTTTGTTCGTTTTTGCCGGCCGGGCTGATTTATTTCGGATGTATACGAGCTTTATATTGCTGCGGTCTGTTTGCCGCTCGTCTATATCAAAAAGGCCTGTATTCTTTATTAGTTGTGCCAGCTTTTTAAAACCATAATTGCGAGGATCAAAATCAGGTTCTTTTTTCAAAATCAGATTGCCCACTTCACCCAGGAATGCCCAGCCAGCTTCATCTGCCAGGTCTGTAATAGAGGCAGATATCAGCCTGATGGTTTTCTTATCCAGCTGGCGTTCAGTAACCGTCTCTTCCGATTCTTTTTCGAGAATCTCTACATAGATAAACTTATCGCAGGCTGAGATAAAGGGTAAAGGTGTTTTTCGCTGGCCCATGCCTATTACCTTCATGCCTGCTTCGCGAAGCCTTAGTGCAAGGCGTGTGAAATCACTATCGCTGGAAATGATACAAAAACCATCTACTCTGCCAGTGTAAAGGATATCCATAGCATCAATGATCATGGCAGAGTCTGTCGCGTTCTTGCCGGATGTATAACTGTACTGCTGTATAGGCGTAATGGCATTTTCCAGTAATACGGATTTCCAGCCGGAGACGGTAGGCTTTGTCCAGTCGCCATAAATGCGCTTGAAGGTGGGTGTGCCGTATTTGGCTATTTCTTCCATCATGCCTTTTACATTGGCATAAGGCACGTTGTCTGCATCTATAAGTACTGCAAGGCGTAGTTCATTACTATTTTGCATAGCATGGTGTTGTTACTATACCAAATGTAAGGCTTAATGCAATAGGCCGTCTTTAATTATAGCTAAGCGCCAGAACCGTTTTCGAGGATACCAAGGATATTGGGCGGGGTATAAGATGCTGACAGAACCGGCTCACCATTTATGAAAATTGCGTCACCATTTTCATCTACATTAGACATGCGTGAGCGGTGTAACTCATCAAGAAGAGTTTCCAGATGGTTTTGTAAACCGGTTTCACAAGCCAAGCTTACAAGGTCATAAATTGAATTGCAGATAGTTAACGCTACATTATTTATGTCTTTTTCTACCCAGGCAGAATGCATGTTATTCATTTCCTGGTGTAGGGCTTCCTGGTGGGTTTCCCAAAGTTGGGTAGAGAGTAGTTTAGGAGTGGATGGGGTATGTATTTTGTAAGCTTTATTATAGTCCAGAACTTGTTTTATCAATTTCATTTATGCTCAAATTTTCAGGCATTCTCTTCCGAGGAATAAAGATAGGTGATAAAAAAAATAAAAGAAATAAATAAAACATATAATTATAATTAAATTAATTAATAGCTTTAAATGAATGTCGGAATAAGCCTTTTAGCGGGCTATAAATAACGGCACATTTACCATGTGACGGACTGAATTGATAGTTTCGCCAAGGAGCCAGTCTTTGACAGTTTTATGGCCATGGCTGCCAACTATGAGCAAGTCGCAGTGGTTTTCATTTACTATTCGCGCTATTTCTTTTGCACGACTTTTGAAGCCCAGCTCACCGTTTGCTTTGTATTGGTGTTCTTCAAAGATTTTGACATACTTATTAAGTTGCTCCTGGTCTTTAATTGTTTCGTAATCCTGGGCCTGGTTTTCCATCATGCGGGCAGATACGCTTTCTACAATATGGATGAGCACGAAAGAAGTATTGCTTTTGGCCATTTGCATTCCGTACTGAATGACCTTATAGTCCTTATCGCTAAAGTCGAGAGCGAGGGCTATTTTTTCAAAGGGCCTGAGTTGCAGTTGTGTTATGTCCATATCTCTTTCTGTATGGATGTTGATGCTGGCTTCATGTATTCGTTGCTTTAACGGATAAATGATAGTGAATATAAGCAAAACAATTAGTCCTATCTCACCAGTAATAATGAGACCTTTTAAGAATACATTGTTCGTGCTGTTCATCCAGTCTGCACCGCTTTCGTATACCAGTTTGAAATTCAGCACAACAATTAGCGTGGCCACGAGCCATGAGACAACTTTGGTAAGCGGCCTAATAGTAAAGACACCCATTTTATGCTTATCGCCCACGAAAAGGATAAGTGGTATAACCGCGAAGGCCAGCTGCATGCTGAGGATAACCTGGCTAAAGATGAGCATACTGCCCACCATGCCGGGGCCAGCAATAAGTATTACAATGACGGCAGGTATTATGGCCAGCAACCTTGTTATAAGCCTTCTCACCATAGGGTTAATACGCAAGCGTAAATAGCCCTCCATTACAATTTGTCCTGCTAAGGTGCCGGTAACTGTGGAGCTTTGTCCTGCTGCTATGAGCGCGATGGCAAACAGAACAGAAGCAAGTTTCTTATCACCTAAAAGCGGTGTGAGTAACTTGTAAGCATCTTCTAAAGATGCTACCTGCCTATGACCGGAGAAATAAAACGCAGAAGCTGCGACAATGAGGATGGCAGCATTTACAAAGAATGCGATGTTGAGCGCCAGGGTGCTATCTATTGCGTTCAGCTTTATGATCTTTCGTATAGATTTTTCGTCACGATTAAACTTGCGTGTTTGTACAAGCGCTGAATGCAAATAGAGATTGTGCGGCATGACCGTGGCGCCGATAATGCCTATAGCAATATATAGGGCTGCATAGTTTGGCAAGTAAGGGATGAAGCCTGCCGCCACATCGCCGGCATTGGGTTTTACAAAATACAGCTCTACAAGAAAGCAAATGCCGATGATGGATATGAGCGAGATAATAAATGCTTCCAGCTTGCGCATGCCGAGACGCTGCAGGTAAAGCAGCAAAACAGTATCCAGCAGGGTTATAAGAATGCCGTATAATAAAGGCACACCGAACAGCAAATTAATACCTATGGCCATGCCCAACACTTCAGCCAGATCGCAGGCGGCTATGGCTATTTCTGCAAGTATATAGAGTATGAAATTGATAGCGGGCGGATATGTCTCGCGATTACACTGGGCAAGATCGCGGCCGCGGACGATGCCGAGACGTGCACTGAGCGACTGAAGCAGCAAAGCCATGAAATTGCTCATGAGCAGCACCCAAAGCAGGCGATAGCCAAATTGGCTGCCACCGGCAATATCGGTAGCCCAGTTGCCGGGATCCATATAGCCGACGCTTACAAGATAGGCAGGGCCGAAAAAAGAGAATATCTTTTTCCAGCGGCCTTTGGCCAGGGATGGGTCTACAGACTGATGGACGTCGCTTAAGGAGTTTTCGTGCTTTGAGTGATCCATTTATAGTGTGAAAATAGTTCAATTGGCCTTAAAAAATCCCGGCCATAATTTCTTCATTTGTGTGGACAAGGTGTTTTAGCTTATCTGTTGGTATAATTCTGATAAAAAAATAGTGGTTTGGGGCATTTTTGCCTGGAGGCCAGCGCTGTATTTAGTTTCAGCGATTTCGCCAAGGGTATAATTGGGTATAATTTACCTTTTTTATACTTAAATGATGCGACAATATGTTTAATACGGCAATGTGATGCCCAATGTCTATCAACATTTCTGAGGTTTATAGTATTTCAAAGAACTTTTTGCAATTGCCTGATTGAGCTAATTGCATAGGCTCAGGAAATGTCTCTCTATTGGTCAATATGATGACCTTGACGAGGGCCGGCCTGTGATTGGCAAGATACTATTATTAACATGCGGGTCGCAAGAAAACATATCCACAAAAAAGTATGGATTTAAGAGGCTGTTGTGTAGCAGTGTCAGGTTGTTCTTGACGTTTTTGTATCTTGCGCTGTTATGAGTAAGGAAATAGTGGTGAGCGGTATACGCTCAACCGGCGTTTTACATCTTGGAAATTATTTGGGTGCAATTCACAACTATGTGAAGATGCAGGAGGACTATAATTGCTATTTTTTTGTGGCAGATTATCACTCGCTGACTACACATCCTGATCCTAAGGACCTGAAAGAGAATGTCTTCAGGGTGGTGGCGGAAAATATAGCCAGCGGTATTGATCCTAACAAAGTGGCCTTATATGCCCAGAGCGATGTGCCGGAAATACCGGAGCTGTACCTGATGCTGAATATGCTGGCCTATAAAGGGGAGCTGGAAAAGGTACCTACCTTTAAAGATAAAGTGCGCCTTTCGCCTAATAACGTAAATGCAGGGCTGCTTACATACCCCGTGCTGATGGCAGCGGATATACTGATACACCGTGCTGCTAAAGTGCCGGTGGGTAGGGACCAGGAGCAACACCTGGAAATGGCGAGAAATTTTGCCGCGCGTTTTAACTCGCGCTATGGTGAGTTTTTCCCGGAGCCCAATGTGTTCCGATTTAATACCAATACTGTGAAGATAATGAGCCTGGATGGTGCGGGCAAAATGAGCAAGAGTGAGAATGTGAACGGAACCATTTTTTTATCTGACGACGACGAAACGATACGCAAAAAGATAATGAAGGCAAAAACTGATGCAGGCCCAGCGGAGCCAAACAGCGAAATGCCGGATTATATACAAAACCTGTTTGTGCTGATGGAGCTGGTATCAAAACCTGAGGTGACGGAACACTTTCGCAACGCCTATAATGGCTGTGCCATAAGGTATGGCGATATGAAGAAGCAACTGGCTGAAGATATGGCTGCCTACGTGAAACCGATACGTGAAAAAGCAACTGAGCTGCAGAAAGATGAAGCACAAATAAGAAAGATACTGAAGGAAGGAGCTGAGAAGGCAAGAGTGAGCGCAGCAAAGACCATAGAGGGGGCAAGAAAGCTGATAGGAATAAATTATTATTAAGAGTTTGTCATAGGCCTTCGTGCTAATGAATTTTTGAAAGAGCATACTATCTTGTGTGCTGTCTGTAACGTATATTTATAGTGTATGCCAACGAAGCCTGTTACCAAACATATAGCTGTTGCCGGAAATATAGGCTCCGGCAAGACCACATTAGCCGGGCGACTGGCAAAGCATTATAAATGGACCCCCCATTTTGAAGATGTGGAGCATAACCCATACCTGGTAGATTTTTATGAGGATATGCCGCGCTGGTCATTCAACCTGCAGGTGTACTTTCTGAACCATAGACTAAAAGACCTGATAGAAATACGCAGCGGCAAGGAAACCGTGATACAGGACAGGACGATATACGAAGATGCATACATATTTGCGCCTAACCTGTATGAAATGGGACTGATGACTGAGCGTGATTTTAAAAATTACGAATCATTTTTTCAGAACCTGAAAACACTGGTGAAGCCACCTGACTTGCTTATTTATCTGAAAGCATCTATACCTGCACTTGTAGACCAGATACAAAAACGCGGCAGGGAATATGAAGAAAATATTCGCCTGGACTACCTGAAGCGCCTAAACGAGTTTTATAATAAGTGGATAGACAGTTATAAGGATGGGCCGCTAATGGTAATAGATATAGACAAAACGAACTTTGCAGAAAGAGAAGAAGACCTGGCCGATGTGGTGAGACGCATAGATGCACAGCTGCATGGGTTGTTTTAAATACCCTATGAAATATCGCCCTGAATTTAGTCTGTAATTATCTCTCTGAATAATACCCCAAAATCTTATCAATGAAGCAGCAAACAATATTTGCTCTGTTCATTTTGCAATTCATTGCTTTTTGCAGCAATGCAGGTGTGCTGAAAGGAAAGATAGCTGATGAGCATGGTGTTGCACTGCCCTTTGCTACTATATATATAAGCGGAACAACGCAGGGCGTAAATGCAAATGCCGACGGCGAATACCAAATAATGCTGGAACCCGGTACCTACAAGGTGATATGCCAATACATGGGCTTAAAACCAAGCGACTATAATATAACTATAAAGGGAAGCGAAACCGTAGTGCACAACTTTTCACTGCATGACCAGAGCTATGAGCTGAAGGAGACTGTAGTACATGCTAACGCAGAAGACCCTGCGTATGCGTACATAAGAAAAGCTATAGCAAGGCGAAAATTTCATCTGCAGCAAGTACAATCCTTTCAGACGGGTATATACCTGAAAGGTGTGCTACGTACGCGGCAAACACCATCTAAAATATTGGGCGATAAGGTAGATAAAAGCGAGTTGGGCCTTGATACTGCAGGCAAAGGCATACTGTACCTGTGCGAAGAGCAGGCAGACTACTATTCGAAAGGGGCTGATAAGAACAGGACCATTATTCACTCTGTTCATCAAAGTGGAGACCCACAAGGCCTGGGTTTTGCCAAGATGCCTTCTGTGATCACATTTTACAATAACAATATTGCGATTTTTAATCCACGAGGCTTTGTGTCGCCCATAAGCGATAATGCGCTGCACTACTATAAGTATAAGCTGATAGGGGAATTTAAAGAGAATGGATACACTATTTACAAAATAAGTGTAAAACCCAGGCGGCTGTATGAGCCCTTATTTACCGGCGTACTATACCTGGTAGATGAGGACTGGGCCATACAAGGGCTGAGCATGACACTGACCGGAAAGTCGAACCTGAGTGTGCTGGATACAGTACGTATAGATCAGCTTTTTTTGCCACTTAAAAAAGATACATGGGTAGTAAAAAGCCAGGTGCTCTATATAACTGCAGGCATACTGGGCTTTGATGTGACAGGTAACATAGTGACCGCATATGACAGGCAGAAAGTAAATGAACCGATAGCGGATACCATGTTTCAAAGCAAGATAGTGAGCGTGTATGACAAGGCAGCGAACGATAAAGATTCAAGCTACTGGACGAATAACCGACCCATACCACTGGAGCAGGATGAGCGACATGATTACATAATAAAAGACAGTATACGAATAAGAGAGCAGGACCCCCACTATATAGACTCAATGAGGAAAGTAGGGAACAAAATAACCGCAGGGCAAATATTACTCTATGGACTAGAGCAAACTGAAAAGGGTAGAAAAGATATAATAAAGACCAACTCAATACTATCTGGCATAGTAAATTATAATACGGTGGAAGGTGTGAACGTGGCACCTAAAGCAGTATGGACCCACACCATAGACTCGCAAAAAAGCATTGATACGAAAATAGGAGTGCGCTATGGATTTGCCAATACGCGGTTTAATACCATGCTGCGTACCAACTATACACAGGAATCGAAAACATGGGCGGGCAGAAAATGGGTGCTGGGACTGGAAGGCGGCAAGTATGTGTTTCAATTCAATCCGCAGAATCCGATACCAGAATTGTACAACAGTATCTCCACACTGTTTTATAACCAGAACTACCTGAAGATATATGAACGATGGACGGCGGGGTTTTTCGTGAACAGGGACTATGCTAATGGATTTAACTGGACCCTGCGTGCAAGCTGGCAGCGACGCAATCCGCTGGATAATACATCGTACTATAGCTTTGCAGGTGGTGGCAAAACGGCAATGAGCCCGAACCTACCAGATCTGAATCCCACGCTGACAGATAATATAAACTGGGAAAGCCATGATGCAACACTGGTAAGCCTGAACCTGTCGTACAAGCCGGGCTATACGTATGTACAGCAACCGGATAAGCGAGTGCCAATAGGCAGCAGGTGGCCGCGCTTTACGCTGAACTACGAAAAAGGATTGCCGAATATATTGAACAGTAAAGTGGACTTTGATAAATGGCGATTTGGTGTAGAGCAGGATGTGCGACTGAGACTGTTGGGAACACTTTCTTATAATGTAGCTGCAGGCGGATTTTTAAATAGCAACTATGTGAGCATACCAGACATGATGCATCTGAACGGCAATGAGATGGCAACTGTGCCACTGGGATTTTATATGCATGGGTTTGAGCTGGCACCGTACTATAAATACAGCAACACGGCTCCACTGTATGGGGAGCTGCATATAGAGTATAACCTGCAGGGCTTACTAACCAATAAAATACCGGTGCTAAGACAGGCAGAGTGGCATGCTGTGGTGGGCACCAATACGTTTTATGCATCAGCCGATAACTACTACACAGAAGCATTTGTAGGTATAGATAATATAGGACTGAAAACAATAAGAGGATTCAGGATAGACCTGGTTCAGTCGTGGGATAATTATAATCACAGGAATACAGCTTTCCGCATAGGTTATCAGCCTAAAGGATTACTGGCGGTGAAGGTGAATAAAGATGAATGGTAAATGTCAACTGTTTTTTTGGCGGTTTAGCCAGTTAAGAATGGGGCTTGTCATGAATGTAGTGACGAGAGCCATTATCACCATCATGGTGAAAACAGCAGGACTAAGGATACCCATGTCGTAACCAATATTCAACACTACCAATTCTACAAGCCCTCTTGTATTCATGAGCGCACCTATTGCGATGCTTTCTTTAGTTGATTCGCCTGTGAGCTTAGCCGCAATGGCGCTGCCACCCAGCTTGCCGATAATAGCAACTGTAGTAATGAGTATGCAGCTTATCCATAAGGAGCTATTGTTTAGCAAGCCAAGTTGCGTACGCAAGCCAGTGAATACAAAAAATAAAGGAAGCAATAATACAAGAGCTACATCTTCTATCTTATGCATCAAAGCTTTGCGGAAGCTCCACTGTTGCGGCATGACAATGCCGCCCATAAATGCGCCGAACAAAGCATGAATGCCGATGAGCTCGCAGCAGTAAGCACTACCAAGCAACATGACAAAGATGATGGCAAGGGTGGAACGCTCGATAAGATTGTTCTTAACCTGGCGCGCAACCAGACGTTTTAAAAAAGGCCTTACTATGCCCAGCATAAGCGCTATATAAACGATAGTAAGCAATATGGTATAAAGCGCACCTGTAAGACTAGCGGCCCTGGTTATAGCTATGACAAAAGCCAGGACGCACCATACGGTGATATCGCCTGCTGCGGCAGCCGTTAGTGCGATGATGCCTACTTTTGTGCCGGTCATGTCACGCTCCTGAATGATGCGCGCGAGCACCGGGAAAGCAGTGATGCTTAATGCAACGCCAATGAATAATGAAAATGCATAGAAGGGGATATTGGTAGGAGCAAAGCGACTATATAAAAAATAGGAAAGCAGCACGCCTAATGCATATGGCAAAACAATGCTTGCATGACTAATCATAAAAGCGGTACCTGCTTTTCGTTTTACTACATTGATGTCCAGCTCCATGCCAATAACAAACATGAAAAGGATGAGCCCTATCTGGCTGAGCATATGCAGATTGCCAAGTGAGCTGGCGGGGAAAATGGTATCAGTGAATCCCGGTATAAGCATGCCTAAAAGAGAGGGGCCTAATATGATGCCCGCAACGATTTCACCCATTACGGCCGGCTGACCTATTTTCTTAAACAAGTAAGCACATATGCGGGAAGCGATAATAATAATAATAAGCTGCATGATGAATACAGCCAGTGGATGCGAGAAAGCTGAGGCAAGACTTGAGGGTGGGCTTGCCTTAACGCTGGCGGTAACTGCAACTATAGACTGTGGTTCCAGATGCTTGCCGGCATTCAGTACAAAAAAAATAATGAGCAGTAGAGCTGCCAGTGTAGAAACATAATATAAAATGCTGCTGGCCCGCTTCATTATTTATTCTCTATTAGTGTTTTGGTGGTAATGCTCTGCTTATTAGCTGGTGTAACGACCCTTGTCTGCAGTATTAGCTGCTCTCCTTTTGGTATATCGAAAGTAACAGGCCTGGTGTATTCCTGTTCGCTCTGATTCAGGAAGCTGCTGCTTATACTATAGTATGTTTTAGCACCTTCTACAGATGGGGTGATGTTCAGATTGTACTGAGCAGTATGTTCCAGAGTGTCGTCGGTATTTATAGCTGTTGGTACACGATAGTTATAACCCATAGACTCAAGCACGGCAAGCTGATGCGCCACTCTTGTTTTAGAAAAGTCCGTGAAATTTTTATTGCTTACGGGCGTCCATGCAATTTCCGATAAGGCAAGCATGCGGGGTAAGAGCATGTATTCAACTTTGTCGGTAGTTGGGATGTATTCTGTCCAGAGATTGGCCTGCACACCTATAATGTATTTTCGTTCGCCGGGTGTGAGTTTTTCGGAAACAGGATCGTAGGCATATGTTTTTTGCAATGGGGCATAGCCACCTATCGATAGGGGTTCCTGTTTTGATTTGCTTTGAACATGGTCGAAGTATAATGCTCCGCTGCCCGGTGTCATGATAACATTGTGGTGCTGCTGTGCTGCTGCTATGCCGCCCTTTTCACCACGCCAGCTCATAACCGTGGCATTGGGAGCAAGACCACCTTCCAGAATTTCATCCCAGCCTATGATGCTGCGACCATTGGCGTTCAGAAATTTTTCAATGCGCTGTATGAAATAGCTCTGCAGCTCTTCTTCGTTCTTCAATCCCTTTTCTTTCATAAGCTGCTGGCAGAATTCAGAATGCTTCCATGAATATTTGTTACACTCATCGCCGCCTATATGAATATATTTGGAAGGAAAGAGTTCCATTACCTCTTTCAGTACATCTTCCAGGAAATTAAACGTATAATCGGTAGGGCAGAAGACGTCTTTAAAACTGCCCCATGTTTCTGCTACTTTAAGCTCTTTGTTGGAGTCGCATGTAACGCCTGGGTAAGAAGCAATGGCTGCAAGGGAGTGGCCAGGCATTTCTATTTCGGGGATTACGTTTATGAAGCGTGCATGTGCATAGGCTACTATTTCTTTTACCTGATCTTGTGTATAATAACCGCCGTATGGCGTGTGGTCGTAACCAGCGGCGCTGTCTGCAAAGCGGCCTATCTTAGTCTGTGCCCTGTGGCTACCGACTGAAGTTAACTTCGGATACTTTTTTATTTCTATACGCCAACCCTGATCGTCTGTAAGGTGCCAGTGAAAATTGTTGAGCTTATACATGGCCATTACGTCGATGTATTTCTTTATGAAATCGACAGGGAAGAAATGACGACATACATCAAGGTGCATGCCGCGGTATGCGAAGCGTGGGTAGTCTTCGATAGTGAGGCAAGGTATAATTGCGTATGGATTGTTGTATGGTAATAGCTGCAAAAAAGTTTGGACACCGTAAAATAATCCCGCGCCGCGACCTGCTATTATTACCTGTGTGGGTGATATAGTAAGCCGGTAGCCTTCTGGGGGTAAAGATGCGGTGTTGTCGGAGGTGAGGATGATCTCAGTTTTGGCCGGCTTTTTAATATCCTCAACAGAGACAACCTTATTGGCGGCCTGATGAGCATTAAGATATCGGGTTAAGAAAGTAACGGCCCTGTGCGTAGGTGAATCTGCTATGATGAGGGTATGCTTGCTGAACTGGAAACTACCAGCATCGTGCTGGATGGAAACGGGAGCAGGTATGATATTGAGGTAAGGGTTATTTTCCTGTGCCATCGCATGTATGCTAAATATTGTTGCCGCAATCAGCAGAAACTTTTTTGTTGTCATTTCTTTATTTTAATGGTTTGGGCGGGTACATTCCAGCCTTCTAATGTGATAGCTGCTTTGCCTTTATCTAAATTAAGACATTCTATCTCTATCGTTTTTTCTTCACCCGGTAAAACAGATACGTAATTGTCGCTGTAGAAAACGGGCAGTATGCGATCATTGGTCTTGCTGTCAACAAGTGATGTCCTGATGAAGAAAGCTACAGCATTTTCGGGAGCGTTGGTTATTGTCAGTACAATTTTGTTTTCTGTAATGTACTTTGCGGTGGCTTTCAGGTGAACAGTTGGCAGCTTTTGCAGCAGTGGATAATTTTCATTTGAGTCGGGTATCCAGTAGAAGTTGCTGCTTACTGCGTGATCGCCGATGTCGTAGAGCTTTAATGAAATGAATGTGAGGCCGAGCTTGCCGAGTTGTTTGAATGGTTTTGCAAGCGGCAGCGCTTTAGTAACGTTCGATGCCTTGAGGTGTGTATATGAATCACCAGACATGATAATTTTTCCGGCAGTGTCGTAGCAATTTACAGAAAGTCTTAAATCGCGCAGGTCTTTGAAGCCGTTGTTTACAATGGTCACTGTACTATCAACGGAGTTAAACATAATATGTAGGGGCTCTGCTCCTTTGCGCAAACCGAACAAACCTGCATTAGGGTCAAGGAAATAATCGTAAAGTTGTCCGCGCAGGGATGGCCAGCAAGTTTGAGTCTTCCATATGAAAATGCCTGTGTACCAATCCCACATATGAGCACTGAAGCCTTCTGCTATGCCTCGGTACTGATCATAGTTAATAAGTTGGGCTTTTAGCAGGAAATCGTGCAGGTCTTTTGGCGCACCGTATGGAGCTATGGATGAGTCATAGCTTAGGTAATTATGGTACTCCCAGACGGAATCCAATTTTGTTGTGGTAGATGCCAGGTTGTATTCGGGCATTACCAGGTCTTTCTGAGGGATGAATTTTGCAAGAGATACTTCATCACCCAGGCCTACTGAGCCTACTTCTGAATTGAATGCGAAATTTTTATCAGTCCAGAAACTTTTTACATGCTGTACGTTGTAAGGGCCATCCCAGCCGTTGAGGCATATACTGTCGTCGTTAGAATAAGGGAGGAAAAAGCGGGTGTTGTCGAGGTCTGTTGTAACATCAAAGAGGGAGTCGAGGATATCATCGGGGGGAGTGGTTTCGTTGCCACCGGACCATATGGCAAGGGAAGGGTGATTACGCAGCATTTTTATTTGATCCGCTGCGGATGTTACGAACAAATGATGATCATCGGGATAATTTCTTCTGACCAGGGTGTCGTCTGCCTTTAGCGTATCGTCCCACTTGCCATTGCAGTCGCCGGATATCCAGAAGTCCTGTATGACGAGCAATCCGTATTTATCGCAGGCATTATAGAACTCAGGTCGTTCGGTAATGCCGCCTCCCCATACGCGAAGGAAGTTTAGATTCATATCATGCTGCAACCGTACCTCTGCATCATAGCGTGCTGGAGAGAGACGTAGCATAGCATCAGACACAATCCAGTTGCCGCCTTTTGCAAATATTCTTTGGCCGTTTACTAATATTTCACGGCTTTGCGTGGAGTCGTTCCATGGAGTTTTGATTTCTCTGATGCCGAATGTTATTGGGTAATTATTGGATACCTCATTGTTGCTAATGAGCTGGAGGTTGATAGTGTATAACGGGTGTTCGCCATAGCCGTTAGGCCACCAAAGAGAAGGGTTGTTTAATTTTAAGTCTGGTAGATTGACTATTCGTTTTTCATGGGGGAGCAAACTTACATTTTGTTTGATGTCATTGCCTGCAAGCGAGTATTGTAAAGCTCCGTTTACAGTATCGGGGGATGAGTTTTCTATTGTTGCTAATGCGCTGATTACGGCAGGCTCCTGAGGACCGTCAACACTTCTTTTGCCGGGAACATGTGTGATTATTTGCGGATCGGTTATTCTTACCGCGCCGGTGTTGCTGATGGTTACTTTGTCCCATATGCCTGTGTTGCGGTCTCGGATGGGTGGTATCCAGTCCCAACCCAGAACATATTGGTTTGTGACACTGCGTGCTATCAGGCCATCGCCACCCTGGCCGCCATTGGGTTTGCCCGGAGGTGTAGGTGGGTGTACAATTACTGCCAACCTGTTATGTCCGTTCTTTGCTAACAAGGCTGTGATATTATAAGTGTATCGCAGGAACATGCCTATCTGTGGCTTATCATTCACCTTATGACCGTTCAGGTATACGTCGCAGCTATAATTTACACCTCTGAAGTTGAGCCAGATTTGTTTTCCTTTTGTGGCTTTTTCTTTGAAGTCAGTAACGAACCAGTAAGTATAGTAATCGATACCAACATCGTGTATATCCGGAATGTGTTTATTGTTCATTCCATAATATGGGTCAGGGATGAGTTTGTTTGCTAAGAGCGTAGTGAGTACAGTGCCAGGTACTGTAGCAGGCATCCATGCAGATAATGGGTAATCGGAGCTTGAAATAGCACTGCCTGAGGCTTTTACATCAATAGCTTTTTTGCACTTCCAGCCTGTGTTTAGCTCATAGCTTTCCTGTGCATACGGTGCGTAAGAAAAAAATAATAACAATCCCAGTAAGCTTGCGTACTTACAAAACATGCGCAATAACGTTGTCAATATTAAAACCGTTTTTCTAATTGGTAGCAGATGATGGCCAGCTTTGTTTTTGTATACCCCATTTTTTATTAGGTACTGAAGACATAACAAAAGTGAGCTCGCCGCCCTGCAAAAGGGTTTTATGGTCTATATAGGTTTTGTTGTAAGGCTTTCCATTTAGCGTTACACTTTGTATGTAGGGATGGTCTTTTGCATTGTTAGTTGTTCTCACAGTTAGCTGTCTGCCATTTGGTAAGGCAATGGTTGCGTCATCCAGCATTGGGCTGCCAAATACATATTCGCCGCTTGCAGCGTTGGCAGGGTAGAAGCCGAGAATGCTCCATACTGCCCATGCACTCATCTGTCCGCAATCTTCATTGCCTGCATAGCCTTCGGGCTGATCGTGGTACATGGAGTCAACGATCATGCGTACCCTTGCCTGTGTTTTCCATGGCTGGCCTACGAAGTTGTACATATAGGCTATATGATGACTGGGTTCATTGCCATGAGCGTATTGACCAATTAGGCCGCTTACATCCGGCGGACCATCGCTGCCGTTCATTTTAGAGCTAACTATGAAAAGTGAATCCAGCTTTTGAATGAATTTCGCATTGCTGCCAAACTGCTTTGCAAGACCTCTTATATCTTCCGGTACAAAAAACGTGTATTGCCATGCATTACCTTCCTCATACATAGAGCTTCTGGCAGTGGAGGTTAGATAAGGGTCAAAAGGCTTTACCCATGTACTATCGGAATTTTTGCCTCTTATAAAGCCAGTTTTTTTATCGAACAAACGCTGGTATGCGCGCGACCTGTCCATGAACATATTGTAATCGTCCAGCTTGCCCAGTTTTTTTGCGGCCTGTGCTATGCACCAGTCATCATAAGCATATTCAAGCGTTACGCTTACGCTATTGCCTGCCTTGTCCTGCGGCAAGAAGCCATATTTAATATATTCTTTAGTGCCTCTTCTATCCTGGAAAGCAGTTTTTCTCATTTGGTCATATGCACGTTGTGCATCTACGCCGGGATAGTTGGTAAGAATAGCTGCGGTGAGTGAGGGAATGGCGTGGTAACCACTCATGCAGCCGGTTTCCCAGGTGCTGAGGTCCCAGATAGGCAGATAGCCTACTTCATCTCCAAATGCCAGCATGCTGTTCAGCATGTCTGTGTAATGTTCCGGCTCTGTAATGGACAGCAATGGATTTTCAGCTCTGAATGTGTCCCATAAAGAAAAGACCGTATAGCGCTGGCCTTTTTTCATAGCTAGCACATCGCCATTTGCGTTCTGATACTGACCATCGGCATCGGAATATAATACAGGCGCAAGGCAGCTGTGATAAACTGCTGTATAAAAAATGCGTTTAAGCTGATCGTTGTCCGTATTTATCCGAATTTTTTCCAGAGCTGCTTCCCATTTTTGTTCTGCTGCTGCGCGTGCTTCGTCAAAATCCCAACCTGATATTTCATTCAATGCTTCCAGTGCTTTGTGCGTATTGGTCATTGATAATGCCACTTTCATCTTAATGGGTCGACCACCGGCATCAGCAAAGACGAGCTCGCCATTTATTGCTTTGCCTTTTAATTCATTGTCAGAAGTGTATTTATTTCCCTCATACAAATAACAGCGCTCAAAAGGTACTGAAGTACGTGCCGCAAAATAAACACGCTGCACATGCGCCCAGCCTGATGAATAACGATAGCCTACTATGGTAGAGTCATTCAGTTTCCTGATGTATGTTTCTTCCGTGCGATCATAGTTTATGGCGAAGCCAAGATTGAAGCGTATAACAGGTGTGGTGTGTGCGGGGAAAATATATTTATGAAATCCGCAACGCTCTGATGCAGTAAACGCTACTTTAATACCATTATCCAATGCTACTGCATAATAGCCAGGGTGTGCTTCTTCACTGCTATGACTAAAAGTAACTCTGTAGTCTTTCGCAGTATCGGGAATTAATCCGATACTCGGCATTACAGATATATCGCACCAGTCGCCAACGCCTGTGCCGCTAAGGTGCATGTGGCTGAAGCCTGCTATGGTATTACTGCTATAGTTGTAACCGCTACACCAGTCCCAGCCCTGATTGCCATTGTCAGGGCTCAGCTGTACCATACCAAAAGGAACGGTGGCACCCGGATAAGTGTGCCCATGGCCACCCGTGCCGATAAATGGATCGACATATTGCGTTAGCTGTGCATTAGCTGCTGTGTACAGAAAAGCCACGGCAATAAAAGCCACAAAATACTTGCTGCTATTAAGACGACTCATAAATAAGCTTTCTTTGGGGTGTGTACTAAAGTAATAATTAGTTCTCTTTACAAAAGTATAATTATCATTTACATTTAACGCATGAACCGACGTCGTTTTGTAAGCCAAGTGTCGCTGGCTGCGGGCGCAATGTTGCTCCCTGGAAGTAAGCTTTTTGCTTTGAATAAAGATGTTTTTCCTGTAGTACGGAGGGCAGTACATAAACGAAAGTTTAAGAGCGAAGCAGTTGAACAGATGATAGCGGAGGTAAAGGCAAATGTGCCCAACAAGGAGCTCGCCTGGCTTTTTGAAAACTGCTTTCCCAATACACTTGATACTACGGTGGACTTTAGCATGATGAATGGCCGGCCAGACACCTATGTGATAACGGGTGATATTGATGCAATGTGGCTTAGAGACTCTTCAGCCCAAGTGTGGCCCTATTTACCCTTTTGTAAGAAAGATGTGCCATTGCAACAGCTGATAGCCGGCATAATAAACAGGCAGGTAATATGTATTTTAAGGGATCCGTATGCCAATGCATTTTATAAAGATGAAAAGCGAGTAGGCCAGTGGCATACAGATGATACCGATATGAAACCCGGCGTGCATGAACGGAAGTGGGAGATAGATAGTCTTTGTTATCCCATTCGCCTGGCACACGGCTACTGGAGGGCAACCGGAGATACGAGCATTTTTGATGCACAATGGCTGCAGGCAATGCAACTGGTAGTGCAGACATTTAAAGAACAGCAACGCCTGCATAACCATGGCCCCTATAGCTTTCAGCGAAAGACAGACAGCCCTACAGATAGCTTACCGATGAACGGCTACGGATACCCCGTGAAGCCTAATGGCCTCATTTGCTCTTCTTTTCGCCCCAGCGATGATGCTACGTTGTATTCTTATCTCATTCCTTCAAATTTCTTCACTTTGGCCTCACTAAAGCAGCTGAAGGAAGTATTGAAAGAAATAAATAAGGAGTCGGTAACAGGGCTGGATGAGCTTATTGAGCAGTTATCTGATGCCTTAAGCAAATATGCAGCTGTAAAGCATGATGCAATTGAGGAAATATATGCTTATGAAATAAATGGCTATGGAAGTTATAATCTAATGGACGATGCTAATGTACCTTCGCTACTTTCGCTGAGCTACCTGATGCCGGATATGGCAAATGACGAAACGTATTTGCAAACGCGCCGCTTTGCCCTAAGCGATAACAATCCATTTTTTTATAAAGGAAAAGCCGCAGAGGGAATTGGCGGGCCACACGTAGGGGAAGATATGATTTGGCAAATGAGCATTATTATGCGCGGCTTAACAAGCAGTGATGATGAAGAAATAAGACATTGCCTGAAAATGCTGCAACATACGCATGCCGGTACCGGATTTATGCATGAGTCATTTCATAAAAACGATGCATCAAAATATACAAGAGCGTGGTTTGCCTGGGCAAATACATTATTTGGTGAGCTTATTTTGAAAATATATAAAGAAAAGCCGCATTTGCTGGCATGAAAAAACCCCTCGTAAAAGAGGGGCTTAGTAAGTTGTCCGACCTGGATTCGAACCAAGACAAACAGAGCCAGAACCTGTTGTGCTACCGTTACACAATCGGACAATTCCTTAATTGCGGACGGCAAAGCTACAAAAATTATTTTCTAAAACCACATTTTTGAAAGCTAATCATTGCTTTTAAACGGCAGGCTCCTGCGACATTTCATATAAAATTTTGCATGTATCGAGAAAAACTTGATATTTCACCGGTTTTATAAGATAATCTTTTGCACCCAGCTCAAGACAGCTTTTTTTCTCGAGGTCATTAACTGAAGTGGATAATATAACTACCGGAATGTGGAAATATTTCGGATTTTTTTTCAACATGCGCAGCGTTTCGGTGCCATTCAGGCGTGGCATGTTTAAATCAAGTATGATGAGGTTTAAACCTTCTGCGCCTTCTGCCTCCAGATAGTCTAAGACCTGTGTACCATCTTCTACAAAGCTTATCACATTGTCAAGTCCTAATTCTTTAAAACCTTCGGCCATAATAAACCGATCTTCCTGATCGTCATCAGCCAATAGTATTTGCACGTATTTGTTCATTTTAAATTGAAAGATGGAAAGTTTATAGAAAGTATAAATGATGTTGTTAAAAAATCATTCCACAAACTGAGGTGCTAAAAATTATCCAGCATTCAGGACGATAATAATAATTGACTGTTAGCTTTTTGCAACCTCCCTGCCTTTAGTTATTCAAAATATTTTGAACTTTTTTAAAACCATTGTCACTGTATTGTCGTAGATGTTAGGGATAAAGGAATTCCTAAACAATAAAGCATTAATATGAAAACAGGATTGCTGAAGAAAATATTGCTTACCACAGGCTCTATGTGTCTGCTGTTAGTAGGTGTGCTATGCATTCACATATATATCGTCACAAAACCTAAAGCACCTGATGTACATACCAGGGCAATGGCACGCATAGATTTTAAACAGGCCATGAGCAATAGCGATGCTAATACTGTAACAAACTGGATGTATGAGCAAAAAGGCGTGGACCATATATTATATAATCCTGTCAGTAAGATTTTAGTATTTACATTTTCCCCATTGAATACATCCGCTGATGCTATAGTGGCTGATATGCAAAGCAAGCTGCATTACAAAGCTGTTCGTTATGTGCCGAGTGAAAAAGAACTGAGTTCGGGCTGTCCTGTGGCAGCCACCTCATTTAGCTATAGGGCTTACAGTTTTATTAAACACATTTTCTAACGCTAAATCAAACAAAAATGAAAAGAACAATTATGAAACCGGCTCTGTTTACATTGGTCGCGGGCCTGATGCTGAGTGCATCTATCTTTACATCATCCTGCAAGAAAAGCAGTTCATCAACCACTATGACCCTTTATGACTCATTGGGAGGCACCACTATGGTGGCGGACCCGGCTAACCCGTCTACCCAAATAGAAAAAGGCCGACTGGGTATACGCAGCGTGGTTGACAGTACCATATTTGTAATAGCTGCAGACACCGCCATCAATACATATTTTACCGTGTTGCTTTCTGAGGTGACTCATGGTAACACAACGGGATTTGAAGCGCTTAGCAAAAATCTGACTGATTTTATGTGTGTAGCGGTTGGTGCCAAGAACTTTTCTTACGGAGGAAAGAATATGGTAGCTGCGCATGACCCTGCGCAAAACTCTAGGATAAGTATGAAGGTTGACAATGGCGACTTTGACGAGTTTGTAAATGACCTGGTGATTGGGGCAAAGAAAAATGGTCTTTCAGATCAACTCATAGGTAGGGTAGGTGCCGTGGTGAATACAGTGAGGACGCAGGTAGTGCAACGATAAATTTTTTATATTCACCCATGTGATGAGCCCCGATGATTATCGGGGCTTTTGCCTTTCAGCTGATCGATGTTACTGAAATACGGGCAAAAAAAAGCGCCCGTTTTAGGGCGCCCTGATGAAAAATAAATTCTATTGTTTTATAATCGTCTTCGTATAGCGGGTCCCGCTGTTATCTGTAATTTGTAGCAGGTAGGTGCCACTGGTAAAGCCACCCAGGTCGATTTCGTATTTGTTGTTTGTAATAGCACCGCTATATATTTGCTGGCCCATTATGTTGTAAACCCTCACTGCAGCACCTGCTGCATTTTCTATGTTCAGCAAGCCTGTTGTGGGGTTGGGGTATAGCTTTATGCTGCTGCCATATATATTGGCTACATTATCTGTACCCGTTACATGTATGTCCTGACAGTTTATATCGTCACCGCAGCTGGAGTAGGAGGTGACACATATTGTGTAGGTGCCACTGTCAGCATAGGTATGCCCCGGATTAGTGCCTGTTGCAGTTGCGCCATCACCAAAATCCCATCTCAAACTATCTGCTGTAGAGCCTGTATATGTGAAGCTACCCACAAGTTTGGCAAAGGAAGAGGTGAATGCAGCAGACGGGAATGAAGTGCAGCCACAATTATCAAAACCGTACTTGGCTACAAAAAAATCTGTTTCACCTCCCACGTTTGCAAGTGTAGCGCCATTTACAAATAACTCGTTGGTAAATTGGCCGCCTATGTAAATATTGTCCCTGCCATCGCTTACAATGCTCGATCTTTCGTTCCCGTCATTCATAAAATAAACGGCATTCCCAAAATCTGTTGCTAAGCTATCCATTCCAATAAGCTTGCCGGTCTGTGTATTAAACCTTGCAATGAACGCATGATAGCCCACATTTGGTGCTGTGTTAAATGAGTCTGTATTGCCGGCATCCGTCCACTTAAGCAAGCCGGGATATTCACCCACCAAATCAACTTCTCCATCATTTCTTAATGCAATGCCTTCCCCTTCGCTGCTGGCATTTGTTAATGCCTGGTGTGCCCATAACACATTGCCATTGCTATCTGTTTTTAAAATAAACGGCGATTCACTTTGGGTTCCATCGTAATAAATGTTGTTCATATTGAAGCCATAAAAATAATCGGGCGGGAAAATTGTGCCTCCTAAATAAAGATTACCTCGGGGATCTATTACAGGCCTGCCAAAGAAACCGTTAGGATTTGGCGCTGCTGTGTCCTGTTTCTCCCATAGGAAATTTCCAGCTATGTCGAAACAACCTAAATACATGCTATGTTTAACAGTATCAGTTCCTAAAACTAAAGTTCCGTCGCCTTGATAAGCTCCTGATAGATAAAATTTATTAGCTCTGGGATTTATTTTCATGAATATATTAAAAACTCCGGCCCCAAGCGGATAATCTGTAGTCATTTTAACTTGATCAGCACTTTGAAAAATTCCTGCGCTATTGTACTTTAAGAGGTATATTCCGTAAGAAGGTACGTTATATAAGCCTTTCGCTATTGGCCCTGGGGGAAGTCTGCATAACCAATATACGTTACCGGCACTATCCGTATTCAAATCTATAGTACGTGTTGTGCTTACAGATGGGCCGCCAACCGTATCTGCCTGTGGCATTAGCAACCATTTGTAGTGACCGGAGGTATCATATTTTACAAGGTATAAAGATTGGTCCGTGCGCGATATAGTCGTATCCGCATCAATATGTGCTGTAGACGATGGTGCGTAGTCTATATTCATTGAGAACGCAACATAAACGCCGCCATTTTTATCTACAGAAAGCGCATAAGGTATGTCTTGTGCTGCAGCTCCAAATAATTTAACCCACCTGAACGTGCCATCGCACCGGAAACTATAAAGCGCTACATCGTGATTGCCATACCCGGTCAGGCTATGGCTATCTACGTTCATTCCTGTTGTCGTAACTGACGCGAGTACGTAAACATTTCCGTTATTATCTGTTGCCATATCCCAAACATCCTCAGCAGGAACATATCCAACGGAGTAAGTCAATTCTGTTCCTCCTCCTCTTTTCCCATATCGCCAGCTTTGTGCAAAGATGAATTGCGTTGTAGTGCACGTAATCAGTACAAGTAGTAATAGTTTTTTCATAGCGAATATTTAGATGATTAAAGTTATAAAAAATCATAGCCCCTTGTGACAGGGGCTATGATTGAAAAAAACAAATTACTGAATTACGGCCAGCTTGCTATTAAGCAGGATACGGTTGTCCTGCCGCATAATAACCTGGTACACACCCGGTAAGTAATTGGCGAGGGATAATTTCCACTCACCACTAGCGTTCACTACTTCGTAGCGACTTATCAGCCTGCCGGTTATATCATATACTTCAATGTAACGTTGGGTGCCTGTGCCACTATAGCTATATGCTATGGTAGCGTTGCTACCCGCAGGGTTTGGTATTATCTTCAGCGTTGGCGCATCAGTGCTGTTAGTATTCTGTTGCTGGTCAGCACCTATTTCTTTGCCGCCGTGCTGACATGGACCGCCGCTTGATACATCCATATCGCCGCTGGTATCAGTGCACCAACCGTTGCTAAGCACCAGATTGAATACACCTGCATTGTTGAATGTGAAATCAACAGGGGTACCACTGCCGCCAGAGCCCGGACCACCGCTGTTAAGATATTTCCATGACGTAAACGGTATAATAGGCCCGGTTATGTCATAGGTATTCGTTGGTACGCAAAGTGCAAAGCAACCGGTAGGAAATATCCACAGGTAAACTCTCGGATCTTTTGGTACAACAATAGTGCTATAGCTCTTACAGCCGAAAACATCGGTATAGACTGCTTCGTAAGGGCCACCTTGGTAAGTAACTATAGAAGGCCCTGTCATACCATTACTCCAGTTGTAGTTGCCTGGGAAACTTGGGCTTACATTCAGGTCCACTTCATACGTGGTGCAATTAGGGATCGTGAAGCTAAGACTAGGTGGTGCAGGTAGCGCATGTACCGTTACTACGAACGGAGCACTGGTGTCTGTACAGAATCCACCATGGTTTGGTACGCTAAGTACCAGCCTGTAGGTATAGGTGCCCGGTGCGGATAGCGTTTGGCTTAGTGATGGCAAGGTAGCGCCGCCAATTGCTACGCCATTCAGCAACCACTGATAGGTAAGGCCCGGCACTTCGCCCGCATAACCGCTAAGCGTGAACTGTGTACCTGCGCATTCCGCGGTATCGCCGTAAATAAAGGCAGGTGGTACCTGGGTTATTACCACAGAGTCGGGGCTTGTATTTGTATAGCATCCTATTGCATCTACTGCTCTTACCCAGTAATAGCCGGGATCAAATACATTAATTGGATTGTAGATGGTGCTTGCAAAGGTATCCAGTCCATCCATCCAATAATAGTGATTAGGAGTGCCGATCCCCGTACTGTTAAATTTCAATGTTACAGCTGAGCCTTCACAAGGATAAGTTGGAGTGCCGGTAAGGGTACCACTTATATCCTGTGATTTTATGGTAACGGAATGATTTACACTCGAGGTGCAACCGTATTTATCAGTTACAGTAAGTTTTACAGTTCTAACAGCCGCTGCGGAATAAACTTTATACGGATTTGGCTGTGAATTTGAAGACCCATCGCCAAAATCCCAATTATAAACTATGCCTGTACCTGTGCTGGTGCTGGTAAAGAATACCGCTGCTTGTCCTGCACATATAGTGGTAGTTGACTGTGTAAACGATGCCACGGGAGGGTTAGGTACCACAACGGTAACGATGGCACGGCAGACAGGATACCCACTTGCTGAGATGTCCTCTTCTACAGTGTAGGTGCCCGGTGCAAGATTGGTATTGTAACCAGGAGGGGTAGCAGCCGAGTAAACCGTAGTGCCATTGATCTTCAGCGTATAGTTTGTCGGTGCAATTACAAAGTTAGACTGATCAAAGAATGATACTTTGTAAGTAGTTCCTGAACCGTTGCACTGAATGGCATAGTATAGCCCCGCTATGTATGGTACTGTTGCAGTGGCCGACTTCGTGAAGTTGCAGGTGCCGTTAGTGGCAACATAAGTAAAGACATAGAAGCCTGCCTTGTTAAAAGTAAAGTCTCCTGTTGTGCTGGTAGTAACTGCAGTTACTGCCTGTGAAGGCCATGTCCATTTAACGAAAGTGCCACCTGTTACAGAACCTGTAGTATGTATATAACCACAGGTATCCAGCATAGCAGTGACGCTGATAACCGGTGGAGTACCACAGCCAGGGCCGCCACCGCCACAGTCAGCAATTACCTGCACGCTGTCAGATGTATTTGTACAGCCATTAACACCGGTCACCACGCAATAGTAAATGCCGGCGCCTGTGGCTGTGTATGTTGTAACGGAAGAGCCGCTTGCAACCACAGTGCTGCCATTGTACCAGGTGTAAAAATTCACTGGTTCATAGCTGCCGTTGATAGTTGCTGTAAGCAATTGGCTGAATGGTCCTGATGTCGGGCAATAAACAAATGGCCCGTTAGGTGTGATATTTGCTACAGGGGCTGGCTTCACGAAAATGGTTTTAGACATCACTATCGTATTGCCACATGGTGTTGTCACTGTAACTGTGAGTGTGTAGGCAGCAACGGAATTGCCTGTAGGCGGATAAGTATAGCTGCCTGTAGTAGTGACTGTACCATTACCCCAGTCGTAAGATACGCTTGCTCCTGAATATGTAACGGAGGCGGTAACCGGTGAAGCCGCACATACCGTGTCGGGTGCATGCAGTGTATCCGGTGGAATAGGCGAGACAGTAACAGGAAGTGAAGCTGTATAGGTCCTGAAGCATTTGGTCATAGACACATTAACGGTTGTAGAACCTGCGCTGTTATTCCAGAGTATGTTCGAAGTAGACATGCCATTTGTCTGCACACTACCCAATAAAGGATTGCCAACAAACCATGTATATGTTTCGCCCAGTGTATAGCTGGCCACATAAGTGGCAGTGGTGCTTGGGCAAGGACCTGTAGGGCCAGTTATGCTCAGGCTCACTGCAGGGGTGTCCACCACTTTTTTAAGTGTATCTGAATGGCAGTAAGGGGCATTAACACTTTCTCTCCATACCATTACCACAAATGGGCCTGTGGAGCTGGTGTTCAGTTCTACGAAAGTTTTAGGTCCCGCGCCACTGTTTACAGTGCCGTTCTGTACAGCCCATCCGAACAAAGTGCCGGGAACAGGGCCACCTGCGTCAAATTCAGTTTGTACGCCTTTACATAAAGTAGAAGGGCCTGTTATAGAGTCTGGCTTATGTGGCAAAGAGTCAACGCGAATATTAAACGGATTTGGCGGGCAGAAGGTAGTACCGCTTACGGTTAGCGTGTAGTTGCCTACCTGGTTAAATACGTCGCTGATATTGTGCACGCTGCTAAAGGTATGCTGCGTTCCATCAGGGAAGTTCAGTATCCAGTTTCCCACAAGGCTGCCATTCAGGGAATAGCCGCTGGTGGATTTGTAACAAACAATACTTTGTCCGCTGATGGTAGCAGCTGGCAATACCTGAATGGTAATGCTGGCGCTGCCGCCGCAGTTAAGCAGGGTGTTGGTATAACTGCAGTTCAGTGTTATAGTGCCACTGGTAAAGCCCGTGCTGACCGCTATTTCATTTGGCTGATCGGTATGGGCTAGAGTAGCGCCAGTGGTGGAGGTGACTGTCCAGTTGAACTTAGTAGTTGGCCACTGTGGCAGGCGGTAAATAACCTGGTTGCCAGCGCATACAATAGTTGGACCTACTATATGGCCGATAGTCAATATCACAGGCACTTTTACAACGGTGAGGCCAGGGCAGGTCATACCACCGCAGGCAGTACCGTCATAGGTAATATAGCCAAAGCCGGATGTATCCACATGATCCCATTTAATGTTCACGGTCGCCGGATTTGGCGGAGGAACCGGTTGTATGGTACCACCAACCACGCTCCATGGCATACCGGCACCACAGCTTGGTGATGCGCTGTAGCTGGCGGTATCGTTCTGGCAAACTACATGCGGGCAGAAAATATGCACGCCGGTCTGTGGTTGAATGGTTATTGGTATCTGATAAGTATCACTACAGCCGCATTCATTGGTTACCGTTAGGATAGCGATGTAAGTACCCGGCATATTATATTGGTGTACCAGCGGCATAAAAATACTGCTTGAGGCAGTACTGAAAGTGCCATCACCAAAGTCCCAATGCCAGCTGACGATAGAGGAACCTGTAGCAGGTGTTGATTGATCAATGAATAATAACGGTGTACTGTCGCAGGCTACAACAGGGCCTGGATTCGGCATTACATAGAATTGTGCTTTAGGATGGTCGATGATGGTAATACAAATTGTCTTGGTAGTCTTACATCCTGAGCTGGTCGTTTCGGTTACTGTTACTGTACCTGCGCCTGCAGGCCCCCATACTATAGTACAGGTTGCTCCCGAGGGGCTGATCGACGCGTCTCCGGTGGCAGACCAGGTGAAGGTGCTGCCGGCGAAGCCATGAGCGGTAAAAATAACAGTACTGTTAGCGCAAACCTTAGTGCAGCCGGTGTCATTAAAATGGTAAGGCACGCCACCGTTGTCTTTTTGCCGTTGGGTGTCTACGATCTGGCAGTTCACTTGTGCATCGTTGGTAATGTAAGGGGTGGGCAGCGGGGCGATAACGACGCTTAATGTGCCTTTCTGAACTGTGTCAGCCGCTGAGTCAAGGCCATAAACGTTAACTGTTCCGGTACCGACAATGCCCCACAGTATAGTGGCGCTGCTTGTGGTGGTGGAAGAAATGTTACCCTGGGAGCTCACCGACCAGTAATAGGTGAGACCATGGGTAGGTGTAATGGAATACACGCCGGTATTTCCTTTACAAACAGGGGATGGGCCTGTGATTGGGATGCTGGTCTGCCCCCTTGCCGCCTGGCACAGGAAGAGCAGACAAAGCCCCATCAACAGATGGAGGTGTCTTTTCATAGTAGACGTTTTTAAAGTGAATAATAAAAAATAAAAAAATCTTTATAAGGTCTATAAAATATCCTTTATATCTTAATTATAATTCACGGTTTATTGACTGCTTTCAGAAACCATCCTTAAAAACCCGTTTTTCACCCTGTTTTTCTGAAGTATGAGTAAAGATTAATAAAATATTTCATTTTTCCAAAGGTGTAAAAAATGAGTTTTTAGACTAGTATAGTTTAAATCTATAATCAAATTAATTTTCGTCTATCTATATGCGTACAAGCCTTATTTACAGTAGCAGTGGCGCTAAATGGAATAAAGAGTCAATGATTTTGCCTGCAAAATGATAAAATAAAAGTAACATTGGCGAGAGTGGACGTTTAGAGCCTTTTCTAAATGATCAGCCCAATCAATTTTTTCGATTATTACGATAGCTTTTTTCTAAAATACAGCTTCTGTATGTAAAGTTGGAAGGGGTTATTAGCGGTGTACTTTAATATCGTTTTCTTGAGCATAAAACGACAGAATATTCCGATATACAGAGAAGGAATAAATGAGCAAAAAAAATGGACAAGGGATTATGAAATCGCCTTGTCCATTTTGTAGTCCGACCTGGATTCGAACCAAGACAAACAGTACCAAAAACTGTGGTGCTACCGTTACACCATCGGACTAACCCGTTGATTGGGGGGCAAAGGTACAGATGCTTTTCAAAAGCTCAAAACTTTTTTGTGAAAACTTTAGATGAAGCATCCTTATTTGCTGAAAAAAAGGGCGGAATTTTGTGTAGTTCCTAGTTCTTTTTCAGCTGCTTTTCCATTAGGTTTGTATTCTGTTTTCCCGTTTTAAATTATATAGTAATCATGTCTAATGCGGCCAATCCGCGCCAGTTTGTCATTAAGTTTATTTTTATCAGTATAGCCTCGGTTATGTTGATAAGGTTATTGTCTTTACAAATATTTGAAACCAAGTATAAGATAATGGCAAATGACATTACCATTTATAGGAAGGTTGTTTATCCGCCCCGAGGCATTATTCTTGATAGGAAAGGGCGCACTATGCTTTACAACCAGGTTGTATATGATCTGATGGTGACGCCCAATAATGTGCGCAAAAATTTCGACACTGCACAATTTTGCCAGGCAGTAGGCATAGACAAGACAACATTTCTTAAAACGCTGGAGCATGTGCGTATAAGAAACGGAGGCATGAGACAAAGCGTTTTTATGGAAGAGCTGAGCAAAGAGCAGACAGCGCGCTTCCAGGAGAACTCTTATTTATTCATGCCCGGCTTTGAGTTGATACAACGATATATCAGAGCATATCCGAATGCCAGTGCAGGCATCGTACTGGGTTATATAGGCGAGGTATCGCCTAATATGCTGAAGACACCTAAATATGAATCTTATCAGCAAGGTGATTATACAGGTATGAACGGATTGGAGCGAAGCTACGAAGATGTATTACGCGGTCAGCGTGGTGTGTACTACCTGGAAAGAGACAATTTTAACCGGCCGAGGGATTCTTATAAGGGCGGAGCACTGGATACACCAGCTGTTGCCGGCAGAACATTGCAGTTATACACAGACGAGGAGCTACAGGCATATGCCGAAAAGCTAATGGCTAATAAGATAGGCAGCGTAGTGGCAATAGACCCTAAGACAGGCGGGATACTTGCTATGGTGAGCAGCCCCAGCTACGACCCTAACCTGCTGCGTGGCAGGGAGCGCGCCAAAAATTATTATGCTCTGGATAAAGACGCTACACATCCACTCTTCAACAGAGCTATGCAGGCCAGCTATCAACCAGGTTCTACCATTAAACCGATGACGGGCCTTGTGGCCCTGGATGTAGGTGCTATTACGCCTTCATTTGGCTTAGCATGTTTTGGCAGCTATAATTATTGTGGCAGACCTATTGCCTGTGAGCATCATGATGCAGGCCATGCTGCCAACTTCAGACTGGCACTCGCGCACTCGTGCAATTCCTATTTCTGCCACATATTCAGGCTTACGGTAGATGATGCCAAATTTGGTAGTGTAAAGAAGGGGCTTGAAGTATGGCATAATTACTTCTCAAATTTTGGCTATGGACACCCCACAGGAGTTGATTTGCCTTTTGAAGGTAGAGGGCTATTGCCTGATTCTACCTTCTATAACAAGCGCTATAACGGCGTATGGAACTCATGTACGGTAGTGTTTGTGGGTATGGGACAAGGCGAGCTTGCTTTGACACCGTTGCAAATGGCAAATGGTATGTGCATTGTTGCCAACAAAGGATATTATTATACGCCGCATTTTGTAAAGTCGATAGGCAATAACCCAAATGATCCTTTGCTGGAGCCGTATCTTCAAAAGCATAAAGTAACTAATATACCGGATGCTACATTCGACGTTATTCAGCAGGCAATGCAGGATGTAGTGGAAAGTGGTACTGCTGTTGGGGCGAAAATAGACGGCATAAACATCTGCGCAAAAACAGGTACAGTGGAAAATAAAGCGGTAGTAAATGGACAAGCTATGAAGCTGCAAAACCACTCTATGTTCGTTGCTTTTGCGCCAAGAGAGAATCCTAAAATAGCAATAGCAGTAGCCATTGAAAATGCAGGCTTCGGTGCCACCTGGGCTGCGCCCATTGCCAGCTTAATGATAGAAAAGTATTTGCGTGATTCTATTTCGACTGGGAGAAAGCCAATTGAAGAAAAGATGATCAATGCGCACCTCATTTCCAAGTACACCTATATCATCGACTCAGCAAGACGCTTGCATGACCTGCGTGCGTATGAGGCAAGAGTGGAAAGAAAACATGTTGTGGACAGCACAGAAAAAGCAAGGGGCAGTGCAATGGTAGCAAGATGGATAAAATTCCAATTAAATAAAAAATAGAACAAATACCGTTTTTGAAATAATAGTAACATGAGCGCTGTTCGCAAATCGATTTTTGGCAAGGTAGACGGTATAACGCTGGTGCTGTATTTTGCTCTGGTGGTGATAGGACTGGCTGCAGTATTCTCGGTAGAGTACCGCAGTACCGACCCCACTATTTTTATGTTTAACAAAAGCTACATGAAGCAGTTCATGTGGTTGGGCATCTCGTTGTTTTTTGGGCTTATCATTATACTTACCGATTCAAAGTTCTTTTCCAACATAGCATTTCTATCCTACACCTTTGGTTTGTTCCTGTTGTTCATTACCATATTTGTAGGCGTGGATGTGAAAGGCTCACACTCCTGGCTGGGTGTGGGCAGTGTGCGTTTTCAACCGGGAGAGGTATGTAAAATATTCACAGCGCTTGCTTTGGCAAAATTCATATCACTTCCGGAAACAAATTTTAAAACAACCCGGGGCCGCCTCATTGGTGTGGCTATTGCCCTGGTGCCAGCTGTGCTCATCATTTTGCAGAAGGAAACAGGGCTTGCACTTGTATATTTTTGCTTCTTCCTGGTGATGTATCGCGAAGGATTGCCCAATACCATTCTTATAATAGGGTTCTCACTCATTGCGCTGGTGCTTGCTACATTACTGCTGGATAGAAAAATACTTTTTATTGTACTGACAGTACTGGCTGTTATAGTAGGTATAATACTACGGGATACACTAAGACGAAATGTAGTAGTAGCAATAATATTAGTAAGTGTATGGCTGGGCAGCGTTTTATTCTCCCAGGTAGCTGTGCCGTTCGCTTTTAAGCATGTGTTTCAAAAGCACCAGATAGACCGCATATTCTCCACTCTTGGACAGGATGTGCCTGAAGAATATAGCCACAGGGAAGATAAAGGAGGTGATGAGAAAAAAGTAAACAGCTCTGACTATAATGTAAAGCAATCGAAGATCGCCATTGGCTCCGGTGGTCTAATGGGCAAGGGCTTCCTGAATGGTACCTCTACCAAAAATGAATTTGTTCCCGAACAGAATACGGACTTCATTTTTTGCGCTATCGGAGAGCAGTTTGGTTTTGTAGGCAGCCTGCTGCTGGTGGCTATATATATATCGCTTATGCTGCGCATTATACACCTTGCAGAGCGACAACGATCGTCCTTTAGCCGTATTTATGCTTACTGTGTAGCCAGTATACTGTTCTTTCACTTTGCCATAAATATTTCCATGACCATAGGCCTGGCGCCGGTAATAGGTATTACATTGCCGTTTCTTAGCTATGGCGGCTCGTCGTTGTTGTCGTTTAGTATTCTTGTATTCATATTGTTGCGTTTAGATATAGACCGTCAGGTGATGATACGTTAACTTTGCAATCTTATGGCGAAGATTTTTCCCTTGTCAGAGGGTGTTTTTACGGTTGGGCATGATAAAAATTTTGTTCCTTTCAATTTAGGTGCTGATGAGCTGAATGATCGCCCCACGGGCTCTTTGTTGGTGGAAGTGCAGCCTTTTCTTATAGCTACAGATAAGGACCTCATAATGCTTGATACAGGCCTGGGTTTTCATAATAGCAATGACGTATTGCAGGTACACGATAATATACGAGCTGCAGGATACCAACCTGAAGATGTAACAAAGGTGCTGATGTCTCACCTGCACAAAGACCACGCAGGTGGTGTAGTTTATGAAGATAACAATGGCATTGTAAAAACAACCTTTCCGAATGCCACCTACTACATATATCGTGCGGAAGCAGATTTTGCATTAGCTACCGGATACCCATCTTATCATACTGCAGAAATAGAACCATTGCTTTCGTCAACCCAGGTGCATTGGCTGGATGGTGAAGAAGGCATGATAAGTGATTATATTCACTTTACACACTCAGGTGCGCATTGTCCGCAGCATATAGTGTTTCTGATAGATGATGGTGTAGACAAGATATTTTATGGCGGCGACGAAGCACCTCAGCTAAAACAGATGAAGATAAAATACGTGGCTAAGTATGACTACAACGGAAAAAAAGCCATGGAACTACGTGAACAATATGCGGAACAAGGCCGGAAAGAAGGCTGGAATTTTTTATTCTACCATGATGTAAAAACTCCTATGGCTAAACTGTAGGAATTAGCTCCTATGGTCTTCTCCAGCTGCCATCACCAGGGCCACCGCCGCCATCTTTTTTGCGTCTTTCGTTCAGCTCCTTCAGCAGCAGCAATTTAAATTCACGCTCTGATTTGTAAAGATCGGCGAGCTGTTGCGTGGAAATGATCTTAAGAAAATCGTCTTTGTATTTGCGTTTAAGGTCCAGTACTTCCTGCTGGTAGTCGAGGTCATCATCAACATATTGTCTGGCTGCTCCCTCGTCATTTTTGTGCTCGTCCTTATATTTTTCAAAAAAAGCTCTGCGAGCGCTATGCACCTCCTTTTCATACTTATTGTAAAGCGGCCAGAATTGAGCTGATTGCTCCGGTGTAAAGCGTAGCTTATCTGTTATGTATGCTACCTTAATTGCATGTATGCGTTCAAAACGATGGTTTTCATCAGGACGATCACCACGGGGAGACCTGTCCTGGCTGAAGCCCTGCGTGGCTGCAAACAGAAGGAGGAGTGCTGCAGTTAAAAACTTTTTCATATTAAGGAGAACTGTACTTTAATTTCTTTTAATCTACTTTATTATTTGTCTTGCTATCACTGGCATCTACATCCCATCCTGTTTCGTCAAGATACTGAATTATATCCTGCTCATCCAGCTGGTGCGCGGATGTTTGTATGTTATGCACATCTACAGCCTGCAGATTACTAACTATCATATCGGCATCAAAATCATCAATATTTTGCTTTACATATTCCTTCAGGTTAGCCTGTGGCACTTTAGCCAGCGCCATTTCGGGTTTAGCCGGTTTTGTATGCAGGAACTCATAAGAACCAAGACCAAGACACAAAACCAATAAAGCCGCTGCAGCCCATCTGATCCTTACCGAAAGGATGACAATGCGTGTCGGCTTCACTTTTTGTTTATGGCCCGTTTTTGCCTTGTTTAATATCTGCTGCGGCAATTCATTAAAATAGGTCTCTGGCAGAGAATACGGCATTTGTTGCGGTAACTCAGAAAGCTTAGCAGCAGCTAATACAACACCCGGTAACTTGTTAAAATAACCAGCTGGCAACTCTCCTGTCGGAGCTTTAGCAATATCTAACATAGGGTCGTCCTGTTGCTGCACTTGTACATGCTCAATTATAGACGCTGTAAGGTTTATAAAATAGTCTGTAGGAATTTCATATGGCATTTTGCGCGACATATTGCCCAATGTGCTACCCATTTGTTCCAACTCACTTAATATGTCAATATTGTCGTTCATCCTTTATAATAGACTGCTAATACAGTACAAAGTTTAATCATTTAACAGAAATGCCTGTACCTTCTTTACCGCGTGATGATAAGAAGCTTTTAGGGCGCCGGCCGAAGTGCTGAGCACTGTAGCCATTTCATCATATGGCATTTCGTCGTAATAACGCAAATTGAATACCAATCTTTGCTTTTCAGGCAGCGACTGGATGGCCTGCTGCAGGCGCCACTCAACTTTGTTACTGTCAAACCCCCTCTGGGCTACCAGTTTGTCCGCAAAAATGTGTTCATTATCGCTTAATGAAACAGAACTGCGTTTTTTCTGCTGCTCTATCCAGGTAAGGGTTTCATTGGTGGCTATGCGGTAAAGCCAGGTATACAGATTCGATTCTTCTCTGAATTCTGCCAGGTTTTTCCAAACCTTAATGAACATATTTTGCAATATGTCATTTGTGTCTTCATGCTCCACCACCATGCGTCGGATATGCCAATAAAGCCGCTCCTGGTATTTTGTTACCAGGCTGGTAAAGGCTTTTTCCCGCGTTGATTCGTTTTTGAAAGAAGCCACCAGAATATGGTCATCTATCAAGTTTGCCGTTTCTGGCATGCTTGCCTATTTGTATCCGTAGACTAAAATAACCTATTAAAGTTTAACGGCATTAGCATAAAACTTCCCACTGTCTTAGTTTTGCAATGTTTTATGAAATCATTTGATCAATTGCGCATTGTATTTTTTGGCACCCCCGATTTTGCGGTGGCTTCACTTAATGCCCTGGTAGAGGCCGGCGCCAATGTAGTGGCTGTAGTAACGGCACCTGATAAACCTGCCGGCAGGGGCATGCAGCTACAGCAGCCAGCAGTGAAGCAATACGCACTGGCTCATGGATTACTCGTATTACAACCGGAAAAGCTAAAGAATCCAGAATTTATAAATCAACTTGCAGATCTGAAAGCAGACCTTCAGGTGGTGGTGGCCTTCCGTATGTTGCCGGAGGTTGTGTGGAATATGCCACCAATGGGCACTATAAATGTGCATGGCTCCTTATTGCCGCAGTACCGTGGCGCAGCGCCTATAAACTGGGCCATAATAAACGGTGAAACAGAAACAGGCGTAACCACTTTTAAATTGCAGCATGCCATAGATACCGGCGATATATTGCTACGACACGCTGTGGCAATAACTGCCGAAGATGATGCAGGCACCATACATGACAAACTGATGAATGCAGGTGCAACCCTATTGGTAGAAACAGTGCGTGGACTGGCAGCTGGTAGCCTGGAAGAAATACCACAACCGCAGCAAACCGCTGAACTAAGGCATGCTCCCAAAATATTTAAAGAAGATATGCGCATCGACTGGCAGAAACCGGTGATGGATATCTATAACATGGTGAGGGGATTAAGTCCGTATCCTACTGCCTTTACCATGCTGGATGGTAAAACGCTGAAAATATATAAAACCCACTATGTGCAGGAACAGCACAACAAAGAAGCCGGCAGCTATGACACGGATGGCAAAACCTACCTGCGCTTTGCCGCTGCCGATGGCTGGCTGTATGTGGACGAGCTACAGCAGGAGGGCAAAAAGCGCATGGAGGTAACAGCATTTCTGAGAGGGTTTAGGAGTAATTAGTTATAAGTCTTAAGTTGTTTATAGTTTACCTATAGCTTGCCGATAGTTTATTTGAGCTAGCAAATAATTGTAGGTAGCGGTAACATAGTTTTGTTCTGCTGCTGACAATGAGCGCTCTGTTTCCAGCAGATCTGAATATTTAAAATCGCCGATACTGTACTGTTTTCTCTGCGTTTCGTAAATGGTATTTGAAAGATCATAGTTGTTCTTCGTAGTGGCTACATTGCGACGGGCATTTGTCAGTTCTGTACCGGCTTTAGATATTTCATTGTTCACATCTGCAATCTTTTGTTTCAAAGAAAGGTCAGTTTGTTCCATGCGCAGTTTATACTCTTTTATGTTGTTGTGGTTCTTAATATTTCCGGTAATAGGCACAGAAAAGGTAAGTGCAGCATAGCTAAAGGGAGCCCACCATTTAGTATCGTTATAATTGAACTGGTCGCTAAGAAACTGCTGCGAATAATTTGCTGAAAGGGTAACAGTTGGCAAGGCATATTGTTTTGCTTTTTGCAATTGCAAAGTGTTTGCTGCAAATTGCAATTTTAGTTGCTTTACTTCTGTTCTATCTGCTGCATTCCCTTCACTCAACAATGTATCCCGTGCGGCGTTTAATGTATCTGTCAATATAAGATTGGTTTCCTGTGGTATGTTAAGCTCGTACTTTAAATCACTATAGGCAATATTTTCATTTTGCAATGCAATTTCAGTTTGCACTTGTGCATTGTTATAGTCCAGTTGTGCATGCTTGTAATCATTCAGCAACAGCTCACCGGCATTGTATTTTGCCTCGGCTAGAGAATAATATTCTTTATAACGATTTTCATCTTTCTGCGCAACGTTGTATTGCAGTTGCTTCAGCAATATGTTTAAATAAGCGCGACTGACTTTTGATTTAATTTCAATTTCACTGGCGACTGTTTTTTCTTTTTGCAGCTCTATATTGTTGCCTGCAATTTTTATATCCGTGCCTATACCAGGGCGGTAAACAGGCTGTGTTAATGAGAGGCCGAGGATTGTTACGTCCTTTGCACCAAGCGCCAGCATTTCGGGTTCTGTGAGCCCGCCAAAGCCAGCGGGTATAAGTGTGGCCTGCAATTGAGTATTATAGTGAATATTGCCGGAAGCATTAATATCAGGCAGCCATTCTTTCCTGCTGCGGGTTTGGTTGTTTGCTGCCAGTACCGTATTGTACTTGGTAGCCTGTATATCATACCTGTTTTTCAATGCAATGTTCATTGCATCTTGCCTGCTGATGGATAATGTGTTTTGAGCAAAAGCAGGAGTGGTTATGATAAGTGCAAGTACTGCAAATATGTTTTTCATTGTTTAAAGTTTTAGTAGTGAATTAATGCATTTCAGGTCCAGGCACTTCTGATCGCCGCTTTTTGTTGTAGCGAATAAGCAGTACTATAGGCACGCACAACAACAGTACAAAGGCAACGAAGAGAAAGCCGTGGTTATAGCTTACAAGTAATTCCTGTTTGGTAAGTATGTTGTCCATCAGTTGTGCAGATGCCGCTTTAGCCTGGTCTGCATCATAACCTGAAGACATAAATGTCTGCGAGAGCATAGACATCCGATCGCTGCTGATTTCATTATAATCGCTAATGTTAGGTATCATATTTGCCCGCACAAAAGCATTTTCATAATTGATGTAGATATTCATGATGGCTACACCTATGGCACCACCCATTTGCCGCAGCATGTTTGATAAACCTACCCCCTGTGCAAGGTCTTTGCCGGTGAGCCCGGCCACTGCCATGTCCATAACGGGCATCATGAGCATTACACTACCTATGCCGCGAATAATGAAAGGCCAGAAAAAATTGTGAGCACTTGAATCTGGCGAAGAACGAGAGAGCATGAAAAGAAAAATGGTAGTCATAGCAAGGCCCGTGAGGATGACTACCTTGGGATGAACACCTGATTCCAGCGATTTTTTTGCTGCTATCATGCCCACCATTGCAACCAAGGTGCCGGGTATCATAAAGGCACCTGTTTGAGTAGCTGACCAGCCAAGTGATACTTGTGCAAACAGGGGAAAAATGAATAGTGTACCAAGATTAATAATGCCTGCAATAAGGCTCATGAGATTACCCATGGCCAGGTTGAAATTTTTATACAAGCGCAGGTTGACAGCCGGATAATCAATACTGAACTCGCGAATGACGAATGCTGTGAGTGCCACAATAGATAAAGAGAACAGTCTGCATATAACTGCGCTATGAAACCAGTCTTTAGCAGTGCCTTCTTCCAGCACATATTGCAGTGCACCTACTCCAATGACCAGGAAAATAATGCCCCACCAATCTATTCTTGGTTTTTCCACACCTTCCAGGTCTGTTACATGGCGCCATGAAAGCATTGCGGCGATAACACCAATAGGCACATTGAGGAAAAATATCCAATGCCATGAAAAATTATCTGTTATGTAACCACCCAGTATAGGACCGAATGATGGGCCTATGATAACACCAAGGCCAAATATGGTAAGGCCGGTCATACGCTTTTCAGGCGGGTAAGCATCCATAATAATACTCTGGGCTGTAGATAGCAGACCACCGCCGCCCAGCCCTTGCACAAAGCGCCATAATACAAGTATCCACAGGTTGGAAGACATACCACACATAAGAGAGGCGAATGTGAAAAGCAATACGGATGCGGTGAAATACAGTTTTCTACCGAAGAGATTAGATAACATCCCTGAAAGCGGAATAACAATCATATTGGCTATGCTGTATGCAGTAATAACCCAGGCTATCTCCGTTGTGGTGGCGCCTATGTTACCGCTTATTTCACGTAGCGATACATTCACCACTGTAGTGTCTATAAGCTCCAGTATGGCACAGGATATAGCTGTAGCCACAAGTATGGCTTTGGCGCTGCCTGTAGGATATTTAATTGTAGCTGTAGCAGACATGACTATTTGGTTTTAACTTTTACAAATACACTTAAGCCAGGAAACAGAACGGTCGGTTTATTTTTATATTCAAAAAAAGAATCAATGTCTATGCGCAAAGGAAATCTTTGAGTGATCTTAATAAAATTGCCGGTTGAATTGTCCGGAGGCAGCAGGGAGAATTTTGCACCGGTAGCGCCAAGGAATGAACTGACCTTGCCTTTTATCTTCATACCGGGATAAGCGTCTACACTTATTTCACATTCCTGTCCGGGTTGTAATTTATCAAGCTGTGTTTCCTTAAAGTTTGCCGTTACCCATAGATGCTTGTTATCTATAAGCGCACACAGTGTTTGCCCTGCAGATATATACTGTCCTGTTTGCACGACACGTTTAGTAACAATGCCGCTAAAGGGTGCAGTGATATAAGCATGGTCCAGGTCCTGCTGTGCAGCAGTAAGCTCTGCAGCTTTTTGCTGTACTAAAGCCTGTGCTGCAGATACCTGGTGTCTTTCAGCCTGTGCAGAAGTAATTAAGCTCTGCGATGTGCTGGCAGATGATTGCATCTGGTTCTTTGCCTTCGTATAGTCCGCGGTAGCTACCGCCAGTTTGTTGCGCAGGTCATCATATTGTACACGTGTAATGGCATTAAGCTCCAGCAATTGCTGTGCGCGGTTCTTATCAGCCTGGGCCTTATCCAGGTTAGCCTTTGCAGCTATAATGTTCTGCTGCTGTGCTTTCGCTGCTTCGTCTGATGCTTTAGCGTTTTCAACGCTGGCCAGCGATTTAAAGTCTGATATGTTCACATTTGCCATAGCATTATCAAGTGCGGCTTGTGCTTCCTGCACCTTTGCTTTCAGCATAGTGGCATTCAACACAATTAGTGTATCGCCTGCCTGCACCTGCTGGTTATCTTTGAAGCGTATGTCTGATACATAAGCGGTAACAGACGAGCGCACAGACTCAATATTACCATCCAGCTGTGCGTTATCAGTGGTCTCATAGGCTGCGCTCTTCAGCCAGAAATAGGCGCTTATACCAGCTATGCCAACTGCGACAGTAGCCGCGATTGCTATGATTGTCTTTTTTTTGTTTGTAGTCATGATTTAGATGTTTAAAACCGACCAGTCGGTTTGTATTATAAGAAAAAATTAAGCTTTCAATAAATTGTACATCCCATTAAAAAGTTGCATCAATTCAGATTTGTAGGCAGCAAAGTTTTCCATCCCTTCTGTAAGCAACAGCCTGATCCCAAATCCATCGCTCATATAGATGAACATTTTAGCTACTTGCTCATCCGTCATGCTTGTCTTTATCTCCTTATTCTTCTTTGCAATCTTTATTATTTTTTTCCAGCCATTAAGTTCTTTTATATCATGGTCCTGCAGCTTTTCCTTAAAAGAGGGTAGCATTTTCAGTGCATCAAAAAGCAGGAAGTAGTGGTTAGCGCTGAATTCCATCTTTCCATCACCATCCACTATTTTTGCCGAATTCACTTTGTTTCCTATGTCATCCAGGTAGTCTTTAAAAAAACCCGCAAGAGAATCATGATTGTAGCTCTCAAAGCCGGCATTCATAAAGTCGGCATAGAAATAGTCAATCACTTCCTCAAACACCTGCTCCTTACTATTAAAGTAATGGTAGAAGGCCCCCTTTGAAAGCTTTGTATGTTCTACAATCTCTTTCATAGTTACTTCTTTAAAGTTCTTCTGCAGGAAAAGCTTTAATGAAGTTCTAAGGATATGTTCTCTTGTATCGTTCAAAACCGACCGTTTGGTATGCAAACATACAACTTATTTTATATCTGCCAAATTTTTGCCGAAAAAATTGTTGAAATTGGGATAAGAGGAGCTAATTAACTCTCCAGTGTATCAATAAAGTATTGCAGGGCCATTTTATAACTCTGCAGCCCAAAGCCGGTTATACAACCAACGCATTTAGAAGCGGTAATTGAATGGGTGCGAAAAGCCTCCCGTGCGTATATGTTGGATATATGCACCTCTACTACAGGTACTTGTATTGCGGCAATAGCATCAGCAATAGCAATGCTGGTGTGTGTATAGCCACCGCCGTTGAAGATAATTCCGGATGCCCAGTTCCTGCTGCTGTGTATAAAGTTGATGAGCTCTCCTTCCACATTGCTTTGATAGGTAGTCATCTCAACATCAGGATAAAGCCCTGCCAGCTCTGCAAAGTAAGTGTCGAGCGGTTGCAGGCCATAAATGTCCTGTTCGCGTGTGCCTACCAGGTTCAGGTTTGGACCGTTGATGATGGCAATATGCATGGGGTAGTAGTTTAGGCGGCAAGTTAAGAAAAAGACAGCCTGTATTATTTCTTGTATAAAATTTGTAATTATACATCGTAATATCTCATTCCATGTCGAGTATAGAAGACGCTATAAAATCGAAACCGATAAAAAATACATATCACCGCGCCACGCTGAACATATTGCAAACAGCCAGCTGGCTGCAAGGTATGATAGCCCATACACTAAAGCCCTTCGACATATCAGAGCCGCAATTTAATGTGCTGCGCATCCTGCGCGGACAGGAGGGCAAGGCCATGAACCTGTATGAGATACAGGACAGAATGGTGCAAAAGGAATCGAACGTATCCCGCATCATAGACAAGTTGGTGGAAAAGCATTTCGTAACCCGAAAAGCCTGCAAGGATAACCGCCGCAGGGTAGATATATTTATCACCGATAAAGGCATGAAGTTGCTTACAGAGGTTGACCCCGCTGTAGAAAATGTGATGAAGGAAATATTTGATGATATGAAAAAAGACAAAGTAAAGGTGCTGAATAAGATACTGGACGAGCTAAGAGAAAGCCAATAAGCTTGCGCAATTCCCTGTACCTTTGTATGAATAATCTGCACCAAACAATTTGCTCTGGGAATCTTATCTGAAAGGCTTTAAGGCCTACCTGCAAGTAGAACGCTCAATGTCTGAAAACACGGTAGAAGCATATCTGCATGACGTAGAGCTACTAAGTGTGTTCATGCATGAGACCCATCCGGATGTAAAAATAACAGACATAACACTGGCGCATCTGCAGGCATTTGTCGCGTATATCAACGAATTTGATTTTGCTGTAGGCACACAGGCGCGCGTGCTCAGCGGCATTAAATCTTTTTTTCGCTACTTGTTATTGGAAGAGTTAGTAAAAAATGACCCCACTGCGCTATTGGAGGCACCTAAGCTAAAACGTGCCCTACCCACTGTGCTAAGCCTTGAAGAAATTGACCAGCTGGTCGCAGCCATCGACCATAGCAAGCCCGAAGGCCAGCGCAACCGCGCCATGATAGAAACCATGTACAGCTGCGGCTTGCGTGTAAGTGAGCTGGTGAATCTCAGCATTTCAAATCTATACCTGGATATAGGATTTGCAAGGGTAGTAGGGAAGGGTAATAAAGAACGTCTGGTGCCCATGGGCAGCACAGCAGCAGCACAAATAAAACTGTATAAAGACCATATACGCAGCCATCTGGCCAATATAAAGAAAGGTGATGAAGATGTACTGTTCCTTAACCGCAGAGGCGGGCGTCTCTCAAGGGTAATGGTATTTATGATGCTGAAAGAGCTGGCTGAAAAAGCAGGCCTGAAGAAGAACATACATCCCCATATCTTCCGGCATTCATTTGCCACCCACCTGGTAGAGCGCGGCGCAGATTTGCGCGCTGTACAGGAAATGCTGGGACATAAAAGTATTACTACCACCGAGATATACACCCACTTGGACCGCGGCTACTTGCGCCAGACACTGGAGAAATACCATCCCAGATATGGCAAATAGAAGCTATGCAAAAAAAACACGACATATAAAGGGGTATTAATACCCTTTTTTTATAGACTTTAAAATGTTTCTTTAGCATTAAATATTATTAAGACTATGAGAATTATTCATTTAACAGACCTCCATTATTCTCAATCGAATAGAGATTATTTTAAAAACATTTATATAGAAGCCTTGGTTAAGGATTTATTAATATGGAAAAAAAGAAAATAGACTTTCTTTATTTTAATAACAGGTGACTTGGTTGATAAAGGCGGAATTTCCTTTGGAGAAGAGGATTATTATGACATTATTAAAACTGAAATAATAGAAAAAATCGCCAATAAACTAGGTATGCCGAATAACGATAACATTGTTATTATTCCAGGTAATCATGATATAAATGAAAATGAGGTCGAAGAAATTACGGAAGGAGGCTTGAAAACGACAGTAAATTCAATTGAAAAAATAAATGACTTTGTCAAAAAAAATCTTAATGGATTTACTGATGGTATTAAAAGAATAAAGAAATATAAGAATTTTGAACAAGAATTATATAATTCCTTCCCTGTACTAAGAAAGCAACTATCTAATTTTGAATCTTGTTTTGTATTTGAAATAGATGGACGGAAAATTGGCGTTGCTGCGTTTAATTCAGCATGGAGATGCTCATCTTCACTACCACACAATAAATTATTTTTAGGTACTGAGCAAATTATTAGAGCAAGTAGCTTCTTTAAAAGTCAGGAAACAATTTTTAATATTGGTCTTATTCACCATCCAATAGAATTGTTTTCAGAGATCGAAAAAACCGAGATCAATAAATTTTTTATTACAAATAGCTTCGATTTACTATTGTCTGGTCATACACATATGTCCGATACAAGTCAGAAATTAAGTCCACTGGGTAGCCTTTTTTATTCTATTGGGCGTACCGCATTTAATAATCCTAGAGAGGAAAATAACTTATATAGTCCGGGTTTCAGCATAATTGATGTCAATTTCTTAGAGAATTCAGAGACTGGAATTGTTTTTAATTTTCGAAAGTTTATAAATGCGCGTAATGTTTTTGACAAAGATGTAGAAGCCGCCTCCGATGGAACTTACCAGAATATTATTACAAACAAAAATTTAGAAGAGAGAAAATATCTAACTCTTACGGATAAAACGTTTAGAGCTAAACAAGATATATTAAATTCAGCACTTGTAACGCATGACACAGATTCTATTGCTCCAAATGAGTTAGATTCAATTTTTGTTTTACCTAAACTGACAGATAAAGCCAAAGCGCTTGAAGACGGTGTTAGCCAAACTGTTATTTCATATGATATTTCAAAGCTAATTGAAGGGGATGAAAACTATGTAATTATTGGAAAGCAAGAAACAGGTAAAACAACGTTGTTGAATAAAATTTTTATTGATGCTGCAAGGTCTTATATTAAACATGGCTTAATTCCAGTGAGAATAAATTTCAATGAAATTTTGGGGAAAGAAATAAAAGCTTTGGTAAAAGATTTTTTGAACGAACCTGATAGTGCAGAAATAAATAATTTATTACAGGAAGGCAAGATACTTATACTGATTGATAATTATACAGATAGAGACGAAGATATTTATGCTAAAAGGCGGCTTTTAAGTTTTATTGAGGATTGTCCGAAATGTAAAATAATTATAACAACGTCTATTGATTTTGATTCACTATTAATTGAAGAAAATTCCCTGTTTCGTCAAAAAGGAGCAAATTTTCGACCATTTAAATCAATTTTTATTGGAAGCATTGGGGTGAAAGAGTTTAAAGAACTAGCCTTGAAATGGTTTAAGAAAAAAGACAGCGAATGGGTTCAAAATAAAATAGAAAGGCTAATTCGTTTCTTTGAAATTTTAAAAATTCCACGAACTTTTTTTTCAATAACTCTATACTTATGGATAATTGAAAAGCAGGAAAATTTTAAACCAATAAATAAATCCAGTTTAGTACATCAATTTCTTCTGTTGATTTTAGAAGGGTTTAAAGTGGATAATGTAAAAGCTGGAGCATACTCTTTTGATAAAAAGATTGAATTGTTAAGTCTTTTGGCATATAAAATGTATGAAGTAGGAAATGCTTGTGCTAACTATTCTATAAATGAATCTGTTGCGATAGAAACCATTGAAAAGGACTTTTTGGCAAATCAACTACGATTATCTGCTACGGAAAAGTTACGGGAGTTTTTAAAGAAAAGTATTTTATCACAAGATGTTTTTGGTAATATTCATTTCAGATATGAAGCTTTTTTTCAGTACTTTTTATCATTAAATATTGATAGGAATCAACAGTTTAAAGAATATATTTTTAAAGAAGAAAATTTTTTGTCATTCATCGATGAATTGGATTACTACACAGGTAGAAGACGTGATGATTTTGAAACTTTGGAGTCAATCATAAGCAGATTGAAAATTTCTTATGAAGAGATTGATAAATTTATTGAAGACAACGTTGATGAATATTTTCCGAGCACAGCAGTTGTGTTTAAACATATAAACGACAATAAATTTATCGAAAATACTAAAAGGAATAAATTGACTGATGCACAAGTTGAGGCAACCTTGGATAAGCAACTTGCTCGATTGCCTGTACAAAATAGTATTGTCGCTAAGGAGAAATTTGATTACAAAAAGAAATTTAATAAAGTATTAGAATTAGCTGCAAGGATTTTGAAAAATAGTGAGAATATTAAAAACCCACAATTTATTAATGATAACCTTAACTTAATAATAAATAAGTCGGCAAAATACGACGTATATATGCAGTCAATTCTTGCTTCACTTCTGAAAGATGAAGATGCCAAATTTTCTAAGGCAATGGTTTTTATTGTTTTATTTGGTCCACTTGCTCATCAGGAAAGGCTTTCAAATTGGTTAGGGACTGATTTTTTGGATGTGCCTGTTGAGAAAAAAATTACTAATTATTTAACCTCTTCTAAAGGTTCATTTTCAGAGTATGAGATGTTTTTAACAATGTCTTTATATATTGATATGAAGTTTCACAATTATATGGAATATACAGATCGTGTAATTGAAAAAATATCGAATCGTTTTATCGCTGAGTTGTTCCTAATAAAATTGTTAGTCTTGTATATGCATAAACCTCAAGGTAGCTCTCTTCTACCCAAATTAGAAAAACAAATGGAGAAACTATATATGAAAGCGAGAGATATTGATAAAAAAGGAGCTATCGGATTTATTAAAAACACTATTAAAACTAAAAAGGTTGAAATGGACAACCAATTGAAACTTGATTTGGATAATAATTCAAAGGATTTTTAGCGCATTATATTGACTGCCTGCCCCACGGCTATCTCCGTCAGACGCTGGAGAAGTACCACCCCAGGTATGGCAAATAGGTGTAGAATATTTATCGTTACATTAGTATTCTAAAATCTTTCTGCATGGCAACAGGCAACAATAATCTTCTTTTCTATGCTTTAGCCTTAGTGACGGGTGCGCTCATACCCTTGCAGGCTGCTACAAATACTGTCTTCAGCAAAGCCATAGGTAACACCTTTGTAACAGGCTTGGTAGTTTTTGCAATGGGCTTGCTTAGCATGGCCATAGTAATGTTGGTGACAAGAACACCTTTTCCTTCAGCCAGTAAGCTATCTGTCGCGCCTGTATACAGCTACCTTGGCGGTCTTATCATTGCCATTTATGTGGTAGTCATTACCATCGTTACGCCTAAAATAGGCGTAGGCAGTGCCATAGGCCTTATTGTCACCGGACAAATAATTGCAGCGGTAACAATAGACCATTTTGGCCTGTTTCACGTATTTGTGCGGCATGTAGATATAAAACGAATAGCAGGCGTACTAATGATGATAGGCGGCATATACCTGGTGATGAGTACGAAGACAAAATAGCCTGAAATTTCTTCCGTATGCGCCGTAAATGCTGTTTTCTGTGCTTACACGGGTATTAAATGCGCATAAGGCTAGTAATGTACGCTTCATACAAGTGGCTAAAATATTAAAATTATGATTATTCTCAGTTGATGTAAATGATTATTCTCATCATTTTGTTGATAGTGCCAACCGCATTAATCCCTACATTTGCAACAGCCGCTAATGAAAAGAATAATCGCAATATTACTATTGTTTGGTGTTTTAATGCAAAGCATGAACAAGCTTGTGGTAATAATCGATTACCAGGTCCACAAGGATTATATCTCAAAAAACCTTTGCGAAAACAGGAATCACCCCGAGCGGAAATGCTGCGGTAAATGCTACCTTAAAAAGCAGTTGAATAATACCGAAAAGGATAATAATAAAAATAAAACAGATGAGCGTTTCAGTGTAGATTATTTCATTAGCTATTTTTCTTTTGAGCTCAGACCGCAATATCCCGAAGCAGATAATATAAAAATAGCTGAGCTAACCCCTCAGCACTATTCTTTCAATCCACTGCTTTCTATTTTCCACCCACCTCAGGCTTAAGGTTACTTAATAGTTGTATTGGTGCTGTAGCTAATGTTGCAGTACTCATTAGGCATGTTATACATTCCTATATCATGCCTGTTCAGACTAATAAAACCTTAAAACTTTTAGTAAAATGAAAAAGCGCATCACTTTGCTGATGGCCTTCTTCTGTATAGCCATATATAGCTATGCTCAGGAAGAAGGTAATAACGCTGCATCTGTCACTACCGGCCTGGAATCGGATAAGGTATGTAAAGACTGCTGCAGAAAAGATGGCAATATACCCTTAGGGGTAATGAATGCCCATATACACGCGAAGCATGAATGGATGATTTCTTATACGTACATGGACATGTACATGAAAGGAAATAAAATGGGCAGCAGCAATGCCGGTGACGATGTGATATATAAGAATTACACAATGGCCCCCGAAACCATGAGCATGCAAATGCATATGCTGATGGTAATGTATGGTGTAACCGATAGGCTAACGCTGATGGCAATGGGTGGATATGGTGCCGATAAAATGACTATGAACATGAGCAGCGCCATGATGAGTATGCCCGGTATGACAATGACCATGGGCAACATGACCATGACCTCAACCTCATCCGGCATTACCGACACAAAATTATATGGTCTCTATAATCTGATTGACGGTAAGAAGAGTAACCTCATAGCTAGCCTTGGTATCAGCCTTCCTACCGGCAATATAAAAGAAATGGGAACAACTATGCTAGGCGAAAACCAGCGCCTTCCCTATAGCATGCAAATGGGCACTGGTTCTATAGGTTTGCTACCTGATATAACTTACCTGCATAAAGTAGGCCTGTTCTCATATGGTGCAAATGCTGGGGCTATGCTAAATATGAATGACAATTCACTCGGTTATCGCTTCGGCAATCAGTATCATGCCACGGCGTGGGGCAGCTACCAGTTCCTGCCCTTTCTTAGCGGCTCACTACGTGCTGAAGGGATTATGCAGGACAAAATATCAGGCTCCGATGCTGAAATGGACAATTTTGTATATCAGCAGAATGATCCTACTACACGCATTGAGAACTATGGCGGCAAATGGCTCAATACCTACGTTGGCTTGAACTTCCATACCACATGTGGCGGACTGAACCATTTTACTTTGCTGGTAGAAGACGGCATGCCTGTATACCAAAATCTGAATGGTGTACAAATGGCATTGCACAACAACCTGCTGGCAGGACTATATTATTCATTTTAAAACAGTACAGGAGCATAATAATCAGCCTTGATCTAAAGCTGTGCTCCTGTGCATGAAATAAAAATCATGAAAAAAATACTTTCAATAAGCATACTAAGCCTCTCACTGCTTAGCCTTTTAATTACTTCATGCAAAAAGAAAAATGATAATGGCTCTACAGCCATGGGCACGGTGTACGTACACCTGCATACAAATATTGATACAAGCGAGGTAGATGGTAAAACACAACTATATCACGACGGCAATGGTCGTCAATTTTCGCTTTCCACTGCACAATTGTACATTTCAAATTTTAGATTGAACAGCGCTAATGGCACTGTAGTAACTATAGGCGATGCCCGCATTCTGATGAATATAGATAGTGAACAATACTTAGTGGGCAATGCACCCATCGGCACATACACTTCCGTAACATTTGACGTGGGATTGCCTGATGCTACAAATGCCATGATGCCAACAACGTTTAATACAACAGGGTATATCGCAAATTCAACGATGTGGTATGGCAATACTACGCAAGGCTACATGTTTATGAAGATACAAGGCATGGCAGATACTACTGCAGCCCAAACTGGTGCTAACCTTGTTCCATTCTCTTACGAAATAGGTTCGGTAGCCAATCGCAAAACAGTAACTACGGGCTCGCGTGGCAACGGTTCATTCTCTTCCTACCCTGTGTATACTTTGCTGAATGGTGGTGTAATATATGTTCACCTGATTTGCGACTATGGTAAATTGCTTTCATCGGTAAATTTCAAAACACAGGATTCAACTGATTCTTATACTACTCATCCAACGTTGGCTAATGCCATAGCAAACAATATTCCGAACATGTTCCATTATGAAGAGTAGTAAAACAATAATATGCAGTGTTGTTGCTATTGTGCTTGTGTGCGCAATAGCAATAACATCCTGTACGCATAAAAGTAAAGATGATCTATACCCCACTGTAAGCTTTAGTAAAGATGTAATACCCATCTTTCATAGCAGCTGTGCGATAAATAGCGGTTGTCATGAAGGTGCAAGTAATACAAATGATTACATAGACTTCACAGATACTGCTGCATATAATACCATTATAAACAAAGGCCTTGTTAATACACGCAATCCTAACGCAAGCCTCCTGTATTATGAAATTAGTGCCGGACTAATGCCTAAAGAACCATACAGCTCATTGCCGGATATCCAGGTGAACCTTATACTTAATTGGATAAAGCAGGGTGCAAAAAACAACTGATAAAATGAAAGCAATAAAACTAACAACACTGGTGGTAATTCTTCTCGCCTTCAATAGCTGCAATGAAACGGCTAATGCTAAAAACGAGCAGCCGGAAGTAATAACAGACGTATCCGCATACAGGGAGAAAATAACAAAGCAACACGACGATGATAAAACCGTAAAAGTGGATAATAAAAAAGATCCTGTATGTGGTATGCCCACAAAGGCAGACGTTGGTGACACACTGACCTACAATGGGAAATTGATAGGTTTTTGTTCAAAAGAGTGTAAAGCTGACTTTCAAAAGAACCCGGCTAAGTACAAGATTAAATACAAATAAAGTGACAGCATATACGGAGCAGATTCATGCTGCTCCGTATATTATTAGAATATTGTGTAATAAAATATTTTCAGGTTATAATAAAATCATAAGCTGGCAACGGGTAGCTAAATAGTCGCATGCGCGGTTTTATTATCTTTGCGGCATGGAATTAACCGCTCTTACTGCCATCAGCCCCATTGACGGGCGTTACAGGTCGCAACTATCAGTTTTAGCCCCTTACTTTTCAGAATTTGGATTAATACGCTACCGTGTTAGGGTAGAGGTTGAGTATTTTCTCTTTCTGGCTGAAAGGAAGATTATCTCTCTTCCAGCAACTGTAAAACCTGCGAAGCTCCGTGCCATATACGAAGAATTTACAGAGGCCGATGCCTTGCAAATAAAGCAAATAGAACGCACTACAAACCATGATGTAAAGGCGGTAGAATATTTTCTGAAAGAGAAACTCACAGCACTCGGCGCAGGCAATAGTGTGGAGTGGATACATTTCGGTCTCACCTCTCAGGATATAAATAATACAGCCGTGCCGCTTTCATGGAAAGAAGCGCTGGAAGAAGTGTATTTACCAATGTTGCAGAACATAGTACTGCAACTGAAGAAGATGGCAAAAGAGTGGGCAGGCATTAGCATGCTGGCACGTACGCATGGGCAGCCTGCATCCCCTACCACACTGGGCAAGGAGATAATGGTATTTGTCGAAAGACTGGAAGGGCAGATTCGTTTACTGTCGCATATTCCTTTTGCTGCTAAGTTTGGCGGAGCTACCGGCAATTTTAATGCGCATTTTGTAGCATTCCCTAAAATTGACTGGCAGAAGTTCGGTAATGATTTCGTGAATAAGAAGCTGGGCCTTGAGCGTATGCAATACACTACGCAAATAGAACACTATGATAACATAGCTGCACAGTTTGATGCGCTGAGGCGTATCAATACGATACTGATAGATTTCAGTCGGGATGTGTGGCAATATATATCTATGGATTACTTTAAGCAGACGGTAAAGAAGGGTGAAGTAGGCTCCAGCGCTATGCCGCATAAGGTAAACCCCATAGATTTTGAAAATGCAGAAGGCAACCTGGGCATTGCAAATGCTATCTATGAACACCTGAGCGCCAAGCTGCCTGTAAGCCGCCTGCAGCGCGACCTTACAGATAGCACTGTACTGCGCAATGTAGGTGTACCCATAGCGCACAGTCTGCTGGCGTTGCGTTCGCTCGAAAAAGGCATAGGCAAGTTATTGCTAAATAAAGAAAAGCTGACAGCGGATCTTGAAAATAACTGGGCTGTAGTGGCTGAGGCTATTCAAACAATATTAAGAAGAGAAAACTATCCGAAGCCATACGAAGCTTTAAAAGAGCTTACCCGCGGCAAAGCAGGCATAACAAAGCAGGATATCCACGAATTTATCGGAACGCTGAAAGTATCTGCTGCTGTAAAGAAAGAGTTGAAAGCTATAACACCGCAGAATTATACAGGTGTTCTGTTCAAGATTTAAAATCGCATTTTGAAAATATTACCGCCGTCACTGATAGAAGAACTGCATGCGATAAATGCTTTTGACGAAAGAGCATTTGTTGCTGCCCATCAGTTGCCTGCGGTAACTTCTGTAAGGCTACATCCTCACAAGCATAGCACTGCATTTGCAGGCGCTGCATCTGTGCCCTGGTGCGAAGAGGGTAGGTATCTCACAGAAAGACCGGTGTTTACATTAGACCCTGCTTATCATGCAGGTGCCTACTATGTACAGGAAGCATCCTCCATGTTCCTGCAATATTTATGGAAGCAACTATTACCCGACAGTAAAGGTTTACGTGTTCTCGATCTCTGCGCAGCGCCAGGTGGCAAGAGCACGCTCATCGCATCTTTGCTGGATAAAGGCAGTCTGCTGATAAGTAACGAAGTAATACGCACCCGCGCTTCCATACTGGAAGAGAATATGACACGCTGGGGATACATGAATACCTGGGTAACAAGTAATGATCCAAAATCATTTGGCAAGCTGCCTGGTTATTTCGATGTGATGGTGGTAGATGCTCCTTGTAGTGGCTCTGGTCTATTTAGAAAAGATGAACGCGCACTGCAGGAGTGGAGCGAAGCCAATGTACAACTCTGTAGCCAGCGCCAGCAACGCATACTGGCCGATGTATGGCCTGCACTAAAGGAAGATGGCTTGCTAATATACGCCACCTGTTCTTACTCTCAGGAAGAAGATGAAGCAATACTCGATTGGCTGGCTACAGAATTTAATGTGGGAAGCGTGCATGTAGATGTACCGGCACATTTTGGTGTAGTAAACATTACATCTCCTATACAACATATGAAAGGCTATCGTTTCTTTCCTGATAAAGTGCAGGGGGAAGGCTTTTTTATTGCAGCATTCCGTAAAAAGGAACATGCAGCAACAGCAAAACCAATAAAATTTAAAACACAACACGACAAAAAGCTAGCGCAGCAATCTGCATATTTATTAGAAGAAAAAGATATAGCCTGTATACAAATTGATAAAGAAAATGTACTTGCATTATATGCACAGCATGAGCCCGACTGGCAGATATTGCAACAGCATTTGTATTTGCGTAAAGCTGGTGTAGCGTTGGGCATGCCCGGCGCAAAAGAATGGGTGCCTGCGCATGATGTAGCAATGAGTATAGATGCTGCAAAGCAACTGAGCTATGTAAATGTAAATAAGGAGCAGGCGCTGAAATTTTTAAAGAAAGAAGAAATACCTATTGAGATAACCGAACGTGGCTGGCATATAATAAGCTACGAAGGCCTGGGCTTAGGATGGGTCAAATCCCTCGGAAACCGTTTAAATAATTACTTGCCCAAACACTGGCGTATACGTATGGAAATTACAGATGCAGATTGGGCATAAATATTGTACTTTTCATTCGGCGCATTTAAATGAACTTTGCATTATGTTGAAATCGCTTCTGTTAGTATTGTTATCCGTAGCAACACTTAGCGCGTCTGCGCAGGTAGATGATAGTCTGTTTGTATTTCCTAAGGACAATAGCTGGCTTATCATGTACCGGGTACACAACGGAGAAACGGTGTTTACATTGTCCCGCAGATTTCACGTGCCGCCTGCCATACTCGCAGGCGTAAATGGTGTAAGCTATCAGAGTGCATTGGCTAACAACAGCAATATTAATATTCCCACCGGTGCATATAATATGCTAAAGGCAAAGCCCATCAATCCCAATGAAGCTCGACCACTTTACTACCGTGCTTCGGGCAATGATAACCTATATAAGTTAAGCCGATATTCAGGCGTATCCCAACGCACATTGCAGGATTGGAATAATCTCATTGATACAAGAATAGAAGATGGGCAGGTATTATTTGTAGGCTGGGTTATGTACGATGCCACTAATATGGAAGCCCCGGGCAATGCAGCCGGTAGCAGCAAACGGGAACTTTCAATGGGCTATGGCGCCGCGCCGCAAGAGACTCATACACCACAGCAAACAAAAACTGGATTGACAAAGACGATCATTAGGTCTGCCGATACTATAAAGCGCATAGATACACCAGCAATAGTAAGGCTATACTTAAAACAAACTAATAATGAAGAAACAGTAGTAGATGAAAAAGGGCCTGCCGTTTTTTTTGATATGAAGAGCGTTACGTCAAAGAATGCATTTTACGCTTTTTATAATGATGCGGCACGCGGTACAATAATTAAAGTACATGATCCCAGCACCGGGGTAGTCATCTATGTAAAAGTAATGGGTCCGCTACCGGCCACTAAGCAATACGTTGGGGCCATCATAGGTATAAGCGGCAATGCAAAGGCTGCTTTTAACGTGAACCGCGATAAGCTCTGGGTGGAATTCAGGCGTGCTAAGTAATATATACGCGGAATAGATTTATAAAATTGAAGTGGTTTTTGTAGGTTACGCCCATGAAGATACTTGTCATCCGTTTTTCTTCAATCGGAGATATTGTCCTTACCACCCCCATTTTACGCTGTATCAAGCAGCAAATGCCTGAAGTAGAGCTGCATTATCTCACCAAGGCGGCTTATAAGCCTGTTATAGAAGCTAATCCATATATAGATAAGTTTCATTTTCTGAAAGATAATCTGAATGAAATTATTGATGAGCTTCAGGATTTTAGATTTGATTATGTAATTGATTTGCACCGCAATCTGCGCACCCAGCGTGTAAAACGTGCACTCAATACCCACAATCTCACTTTTTCAAAACTTAATATTCGCAAATGGGTGCTGGTTAACTTTAAGTTAAACCTCATGCCCGACAAAAGCATCGTTGAAAGGTACTTCGACGCAATAAAGAAGCTCAATGTGAAAAATGATGGCCAGGGCCTCGATTACTTTATTCCCAAAACTACGGTAGTAGGCAATAAAGATCTTCCGATGAGTCACCTTGGCGGTTATGCCGGTTGTGTGATAGGCGGATCATATTATACAAAAAAACTACCTGTAGAGCAGTGGCGCAAGTTTTGCAAAGAGGTGCCTTACCCTGTCATCCTCCTGGGTGGTCCGGAAGATAGGGCAGAGGGTGACAAAATAGCTGAGCTTGATCCCATAAAGATATACAATGCCTGTGGCAAATTTGACCTAAATGAATCTGCCTGGCTCGTAAAGCATGCTCACGTAGTGGTGAGCAATGATACGGGTCTTATGCACATCGCCGCCGCCTTCAAAAAACCACTTATATCACTTTGGGGTAATACAAGTCCGGAAATGGGTATGTTCCCATATTTTGGATATAATAATATAAGTAAAGTAATTTCGAAAGATTCTATCATATTGGAAAACAAAAGATTATATTGTCATCCATGCAGTAAATTGGGGTATAATAAGTGCCCCGAAGGACATTTTAAGTGTATGAATGAATTAAATATGCAAAATTTATCAGATTTTGTAAAAAAAATGTGGCAAACTCCCAACCATTAAAATATGATGCTATGTCTTAGTCTTATAGATTGTGTAAAAAACCGGGCAAATTGTTGAATAATAATTTAATCATTTGCTTGTGTTTTAAACCGTAATAATTATATTTGTTAGCATTTGTTAAATCATTTTTAAAAATGAAGAAGTTAACGCCGTTCCTATTATTCTGTTTTGCATTGCTTGCTTTGTTGCCTACTCAGGCAAGGGCATCGCATGCAGCCGGTGCAGAAATTACTTATACCTGGGTGCGCGACTCCACCTATACCATCACTTATCACTTTTACCGCGATTGTTCCGGTATCCCTACTCCGGATAGTGTAACTATGTGTTATCAAAACAATTGCGATGGTTTCCAGAATACCATTTATTTGACTAAAACCTTCAAAATAATAGGTAATGTTGATAATGGCACAGAAGTGCTTCAGGGCTGTCCTGGGCACCCAACTTCTTGTGCAGGTGGTACAATACCTGGTTACCAGGAATGGTGGTATCAGAAAGATGTAACACTGCCTTCTCGTTGCGACCATTGGACATTTGCCCATACCGAAAGCGCAAGAAACGGCGCCATAAAAAATATAACAGCGGACAACCTATATGTGGAAGCCACGCTGGATAACTATGATGATCAGGGTAACTCATCGGCCTACTTTACGGTAAAGCCGGTGCCTTATGTTTGTAACAATATTCCTTATACATATAATAACGGTGCATTTGACCCGAATGGTGACTCGCTTTATTTTGAGTGTATAACACCAATGACTTCCGGCTCAGATTGTGGCCCTGCCAGCAACGAAACTTATCTCACTGGTTATTCATTGCCAAGTAATCCACTTGCTAGCGGTGGTACTTTTGTGTTTAACAACTTTTCAGGTCAGATGTCTTTTACGCCAAACCTGACAGGTGCTTATGTAATTACTGTAAAAGTTACTGAATATAAAAACTACTCAGGCGCATGGAAAAAAGTGGGTAGTGTAATGCGTGATATACAGGTGGTGGTTTTAGGTTGTAATAACCCTAACCCTACCATGAATACCATTGCCTCTACTATTTCAGGTGCCACGTTTTCAGGCGGTAAAATGAATGCCTGTGCAACTGTGCCATTTAGTTTCTGTTTCGATATACAGTCAACAGATACAGCGGCTATCCTTGTGGTATCGGATAATTCTAAGCTGTTTTCTACTTCTACTATTCCTACGGTTACTTATACTGATGAGCGTACGGATTCCGTCCGAGCCTGTTTCTCCTGGACACCTGGTCCCTTGGATACGGGGCTTAAGGTATTTGCCATTACTGTAAAGGACTCAACCTGTAAAGGGGTAGCCATACCTATATCCAATACTTTCGTTGTGCCAATATATGTTTGGCCTTCTACTAATATCCTTAGCGATACCACTATGTGTCCCGGCGATTCTGTTAGTCTGAATGCTGTTGGTGGCGGTGGTTTCGTGTGGACAGTTTTACCTGGTGGCGATCCTTTGTCTTCACTTAGTTGTACAACCTGTAAGATAACTATAGCCAAACCAAGTAAAACAACACAATATGTTGTTACTTCTACTTTAAATACATATTGTGCTAAAAATAAAGATACAGTTACTATTAAAGTGGTACCTGCACCAACACATACACGTATAGATACTGCAGCTTGTATTGGTTCTACTATACAGCTCAATGCGCCGTTCACTACTGCAGGCGCGGGTATATCTACCAGCATCAAGTGGACCCCGGGCACTTATCTTAGCGATCCTAACATTGCCAGCCCAACAGTTACTCCGCTCAGTTCTATGACTTATGCGGTAACAATTACCTATGCGGGCAAAACCAGGTGCACCTCAAAAGATACCATTTCAGTAAAAGCACTTAAATACTTCCAGTTATTTAATAAGGATACTTCAGTATGTCGCAACACACCTATTATAATAAATGCAGTGGGTGATGCGCAATACGTTTACTTATGGACGCCAACTAACGGCATATCAAATCCTAACATACTGAACCCAACCATTACCCCTGACTCAACTCGTACTTATTATGTAACTGCATCTCATGTAGGTTGTCCGGATAGCACTGCATTCTTTACTGTTACAGTGCAGCCAACACCGCTTGTAAACGCTGGTCCTGATAAGGCAGTATGTTCTGGCGATACTGTACGCCTCACTGGTACAGTTACTCCTGCAGGGTTCCCTTATACTTACCATTGGACTCCTGATTCTCTGAATGACAACCCAACTGCTACCACTACTACCTTCATTGGTCATAAGAATGCAAGTCTTGTATTCAGCGCTACTACTACAGCCGGATGTACTGCCACCGATACTGTAAACATTACAGTGGTACCTGCTCACTTCCTGAAGATGTCTCAGGATACAGGTATATGTCCTGGCGATACAGCACATCTCAGAGCTAAGGGTGACTCATTAGTATATCTTGTATGGCGTCCAAGTACCTTTATGGATGATTCTACAAGCCTTACGCCTAATGTTTGGCCAAATGTTTCATCTTACTATCTCGTTTACGCACGGAATCAGAAAAACTGTAGCGATACAGAGTCGATACACGTAACTGTGCATCCTGCTGCTATCATTAATATGCCTGACTCCGTACTGATCTATCCTGGTGATTCTTATCAGATGAATCCTCAGGGCAACTGTCTGTACTATAGCTGGTTCCCGCCGGATGGTCTGAGTGCTAGTAATATATCAGATCCTATAGCTAAGCCTGACGCAAACAAACGTTACTTCGTGCAGGGTACTACAGAGGCTGGTTGTCATATTAGCGATACAATCGATGTGTATGTTTCCGATGATTCTTATATTGGCGTACCTAATGCCTTTACACCAGGCTCCGGAGCTAATTCAGTGCTGAAGGTGTCTCACCTAGGTAGTGCTACGCTGAAGAGCTTTACCATTTTCAACAGGTGGGGCGTTAAAATGTTTGAAAGCGAAGATATCAACACCGGTTGGGACGGTACCTTCAATGGGGAACCACAGCCAATGGGCGTGTATGTATACATGGTGAAAGCTGTCACCTACAAAGGCAGGGAAATATATAAACAAGGAAATATTACCTTGCTGCGATAAATTTGATTTAACTATAAAGAATATCTGAAATTCAAATACTAAAGTTGGCAATATGATCTCTAATTTTAAGCTGCGTCAATTCTTAATGTTTTTCGTGCTGCTTGTTTCTACTTTCGGTACGTATAGAGCAACGGCGTCTACAAAATATACATCTGCGGAAATATATGCAGATTATATAGGTACAGGTCCCGGAGACTATAGATATAGAGTTACATTAGTTATTTATGCAGCTTGCATTAACAATGCTCCGGCATTTAATACTACAGAAGGTATATGCTGGGCATCAACTTTGCACGCTACTGCTAAAACCAGGAATTTGCCTTTAGTTACTACTATAGGGACAAATCCTGATACGCTGGACAATTTGTATTGCCCTTCTGCTCAAAACTCTTGTCGTTCAGCTACAAGCACCAATATGGGCATAGCCAAGGCTGTTTATAGCGATACAATTACGCTTGCTGGTCCGGACAATAACTGGCAGATTGAGTGGAAAGGCGGACCAAGGGATAATTCTGTTAACTTATTTAATCCTGCATACAACATTGATATAAGGTGCCAGATTAATAATACAGGTACTTATTATAATACAAGTACACCCCGTTACTTACAAATGCCTAAGTTTGTTATGTGCTATAATGTGCATAACGGAATAGCTTTAAGTCCATATGATCCTAATGGTGATTCTTTGTATACAACTAACGTTAATTCCTATACTTCCCCAAATACTACGGTATGTTTTAGTGCCACAACCACATTTGCTGCTGTAGGTTATAGTGTAGTATATCCTATTGATGCTTCACCTTCAGATCCATTTACTGTAAATCCATATACCGGTTTTACAACTGTTACCCCAATAACGAACGGATATAAATATAATATTGCTTACCAGACAAACAAATACGATCCGCTCACAAATACCAACCTTGGTTATTGCCAGCGCGATATGGAATATTTTGTACAGACTTGCTCGGCAACACCGCCATCTTCTGACACCTTCCTTGCTAATTTATCAGGTGCAACATATGATTCTGTAAATCATGTATTAAGGGTTTGTCCGAATGTGAATTTCAGTTTTGGAATTAATGCATATGGCGGTACCGCCAACTCCGCAGTGTCCTTTACTGCAGACAATGGTACCACCGCTCCTGGTTCCAATTTCGTTAGTGTGTATGCTTCAACTACACGTGCTGATACCATGCTCGGTAACTTTAGCTGGAAACCAACTTCTAAAGACATTGGCCTGCACGTAGTGACATTCCATGTAAAAGATAGCGCATGTAGCGGAACAGATCAATTGCCTACTTCAGACTACTCAGTCGTTATCTCTGTAGGCTACTCTCCTGATGCTGGCCCTGATCAGGCTTATTGCCCTGGTGCAAAAAATTCATTGCCTGTTCAGCTGAATGTGACTGGTGTACCTCCGGGTTCTACTTTTTATTGGTATAATGCAGCTACAGGCGTAGGGGCAAACGATAGCCTCAGCGACTCTACAGCACAAAATCCGACCGCTAATCCTACCACTACTACTGATTATGTGGTAGCTGTATTTGATGCAAATGGAAACCCACTTCCTTGTAAATCTACGGATACAGTAAGAGTAAGAGTGTTTGCTCCGCAAACCGTAACTGCTGGTCCTGATCAGACTATATGTTTAAATCAGTCAGCTACCCTCGGTGCTACCGGCAAAAATATTGATAGCGTTACATGGAGTCCAAATCCTACACTTAATAATGATTCAATATCAAATCCTACTGCTAAGCCGACGGCTTATGGTAAGACTACTTATTTTGCGAACATAGTCGATGTGAATGGTTGTCATTATTTTGACTCCACACACGTCATAACGAATGGTATAGCACCGAAAGTAATCACAACTATTACGCCTGATACTGTATGCCCAGGTGGTTCTGCACAACTCAATGTTACCGTACAGGAACAAAGTTGCGGCGCAGCCACAGGCGGTTGTAAAGGCACTCCGGCAGATGTAAATATTGATGCAACCAGGAAGCCAACTTGCGGTTCTGGTAGCGGTAGCTACTCTATTCAGGATCCTACTCCATACGGATATTATTATTATCAGGGTGGTAATCGTATGCAGATCATATATACAAAACAGGAACTTGAGGATGCAGGCATTAAAGCAGGGTATATTAATAGTCTTACATTTAATGTGTGCTCAATTAATATGCCTGCTCCTAATGATTCATTGACGAACTTCAAAATAGGCATGTTCTGTACTACAGACGATCATTTTGATCCGAATACTACCTATACTTCTAACTATCTGTTCAAGGGCTATACCTTCACTACGGTATATAGTGCCAAGAAAGTAGGTGTGCCTAAAGGTCCTAATACGTATCAATTCTCTACGCCATATTATTGGGATGGTACTACCAACCTTGCAGTACAGATATGCTATGCTTTGAACTATGAAGATTCAAAGTATATATCTACAACCAGTTCAGGGCCTGCAGGTAACATGGTTACTGTTGTCCCTACTTCAGGTGTGCATTGTGTGCAGGTATGGGATGGTTTTGCCAGCACTTCAGGCCTGGTCGATGGTTGTAACTGGGCAACGCCTTATTATATCTATGGTACCTCCACACGTCCTGCTACTATCTTTAATATATGCCAAAGTACTGCTAACTATACATATAGCTGGACTCCGGGTACTTACTTGAATAATACCAACATCTACAATCCACTTGCGACTAATATATATACTAACAAGAAGTATACTGTCAGTGTATATGCAAACGGTGTTCCTGGCTGTACTACTACAGATACAGCATCCGTAGCTGTAGATACTTCTACCGAGATTTCTGTGGCGAACAAAGACCTCATACTTTGCCGTCCTGGTTATACCAATAATGGTGACCTGTTTGCAGCGGGCCGTGGTAATAGACCTATCAGCAATATGGCCTGCGGTACTGCTAACCCGCAAAACTGTCCAACACCTGCAGTAGTATCTGTATTGAACGGTGGCGAAGGCCAGAGTTCAATGGTAGGTCCGTTCTACTACGGTTCTAACAGAACACAGTGGATCATTCCCAAAAGCCTGATGCGTAGCTCCGGTATGAACTCTGGTACCATAAGGAGTATGGACCTGAATATATGGGGTATATATACTTATACTGCGCCTACCTTCAAGAACGTAGAAGTGCGTATAGGTTGTACACCTAAAGATTCATACTTGTCCCTCGGTGACACTTTAAGTTCAAGGAATATGACACTTGTGTACACTAATCCGTCTCTTGCGTTGGGTACAGGCATCCTTAATATTCCGTTCACTACACCATATAGCTGGGATACTACACAGAACCTCGTAGTGCAGATATGCTATGGTAGCACATCCTACATGTATTCTTACGCATATACAACTACCACCCCTACTAACGCAACCCGTACTTTGGCATTTGGTGGTGCATATTCAGATTATTGCGCTCCTTTTACCGGTGCATATACATATAGTACTTACAAGACTATACCTGCAGTTAAATTCCATTATTGTTCTGCTCCTGATGGTTACTTCCAGTACACATGGGCGCCGGGTTTGTTCCTCAGTGATTCTACATCACAGGGACCTATAGCTTATGTGCCAAATTCTATAAATTATAAGGTATCAACCCAGGGACGTAATGGTTGCGTGGTTAGTGACACAGTCCATATCTTTATACCTACACATCACTTCTCAGTATACCCTGCTGATACAGCCGTATGCGCAGGCCAGAAAGTTACCTTCCATGCAAAGGGTGGTTTTACATATCAATGGTATCAGAATGGCTTTAAAAAGGCAACTTCATTAAGCTGTAACAATTGTGCTAATCCTATATCTTCAGCCACAGATACTACTACCTATCAGGTTGTGGTGGGCGACTCTGTAGCATGTTATGATACATTGTCTACAAAGATTGAGATCAAGCCAATACCGGTAGTTAAGATAGTAAGTCACGATACTACAATAGATTTCGGTTCAAGCGTGCAGCTATTCGCACAGGGTGCTAATGTATTCACCTGGTCGCCTTCATCTACCCTTAGCAATCCGAATATTGTGAACCCGATTGCCTCTCCTACAGAACCTGTTACTTACACAGTTGTAGGTATAGCTGCCGATGGTTGCTATTCAGAAGATTCGGTACATGTTAATATCAACTATCGTGGTAAGCTCTTCGTTCCATCTGCCTTCTCACCAAATGGTGATGGTAAGAATGATATGTTCAATGTTGCTAACCTTACTTTCGAGAAAATACTTGAGTTCCGTGTGTACAATCGTTGGGGCCAGCAGGTATTTGAAGGTACAGATAACAAGGGTTGGGATGGTAAATGGAAAGGCGTTCCGCAAGACCTCGGTAGTTACGAATACCTCGTCCGCGTCGGCTTCCCTGATGGTTTCGTTGAAACATTCAAAGGCAGCGTAACACTGATCCGATAAGCAAATAAGAATGATTTAATATAAAAATGACCTCCTAAAAGGAGGTCATTTTTGTTTAATGATGATCTAACATAAAGTTTTTTGACGGACTATTGACTTGGCAAATATTTTCTTATAGCTTTATATTAAGTTCGCTATGAAATTATGCCGTTACTGGAAAAGACCACTCATCTTAGAGTTTTAAGATTCTTATGCTTCAACGAGGCCTCAATTTTACTGCTAACGATCCTTTTCTTTAACCTTTAATCAATTTTATTATGAAAAAGATCTTATTGCTCGCATTGCTTATTATTTCTGTTATGAAAGTTCATGCAAGAACTTTTACCATTCAAAACACAACTTCCTATGCAGTTGGCTATCATATTGGAGGCGCAATATCAGGTAGCGGTCCGGGATGTTCAACAGGTATTAATTGGTCTCCTGTTTCTATTCTAAGCGCTTCCTCAAGTGTAAGCTATTCAAATGTTTCGTCCGTTGGTTGGACGATAGTGGCACCAGTGTCTGACTGGTATGTTTTTCAAGCAAATGATATAAGTTATCCAGGAGGATGCGCCGTTGGCGCCGTTATCTGCGGTCCAACGCTTTATTGCTCTACATTTCCTTCATCAACCTCCTTTTACGCATGTTCATTTGGTGTCAATATTAATTACAGTTGGTCAGAAGACCCTTCGGGAAATGTAACTATTACATTCTACTAATACAGTTTTTGGTCCTTTGTCTCATTTCCCGCAGGGATTTTCTGATAAGATATCTTTGGACTTCGCAAAGTTCAAAGCGAAACCCAATAAAGCGCCTCATTTAATGAGGCGCTTTACTTTCATTCCTTCCTCGAAGGGTCTGCCCATATGCGACCCTTCGACATCAGGGAGCTGAAGCTAAATCAGCTGCGGAATGATTTTTATATAGAGCTATTTTATAAAATATGCTGTATGAATAAGTATGAATTTGAAGAAAATGTGGAACAGGTAATTATTAATTACAAGCGTGAGTTAGGAGGCATTAATGTAGACGACAGTGATGACTTCAGCCATAAAAAAGATGAGCTGGATAATGCGCTGATAAATGATATAGATGAAGAGTTAGAAAAGCAAATTGGCTTAAAACCTTTATCGGTTGGTGCACAACATGAATTAATGCATGTTGTAAAAGAATTAGTTGATAAGCATAACGTCAAGTGGCCTATTGAACTTAAAAATTAATTCATTCAATATTCCAATCCACTTATTGAACACCGCTAACAGTTTATGCTGGACAAAGAACACTTTTGACTTTTAATTTTAAAAGTGGATATCTTAATTTGGAACCCCCATGTTAATAATAGTACCTTGCTAAATCAGGAATTGGCCCTCATCAACGTAGTTATGCGCACGAGTGGAGGCATCTCCTGAAAATATGCAATAGGCTTAATTAAGAAGATTGCATAAAGTTCTTTGACATACTGTAAACCCTACGTAATACTCCACTCTTGAGAGGGGTAAGGGGTGTGTTACCGCTCGCGGACTTATAACCTACAACTTATGGATATAATTCAAATGCGACATTTTGTAACCTTTTTGCGTACTTCTGGGTAGCAATGTAACATTCGATGAAATCATCATAACTGAGTGCTGGCAACGCTTTCACCCAAATCCACCATCTAAAACCTCCCAAAAGAAAAATCTTGGAAAATGTAACATTTTACATAGCACTACCCGGTAAAACTACTCGCAGACTTACGACTAACTAAGGTACTTCCCCACAATAGGCACCCTGCGTCCTATCCCAAATGCCTTAGGCGATACACGTATAATAGGGCAGAACTGGTTGCGCTTATATTCATTCATATTCACCAATCTTAGTATGCGTGTTACCAGTTGTTCATCATAGCCCATAGCAATGATCTCTTTTGGTCCCTGGCGTCGTTCTATGTATTGGAATAATATTGGGTCAAGCACATTATATTCCGGCAGGCTGTCACTGTCCTTCTGGCCGGGGCGTAGTTCAGCGCTCGGTGCCTTGTGTATTATGTTTGCGGGTATTATTTCCTTATCTCTGTTTATATAGCCTGCCAGCGCATACACCTGTCCTTTATATAGATCGCCCAGCACACCCAGGCCGCCCGCCATATCGCCATACAAAGTGCCATAGCCGGTTGCCAGCTCGCTTTTATTAGAAGTGTTAAGAAGTATCAGGTTAAACTTATTGGCCAGTGCCATCACCATTGCCCCCCTTATGCGGGACTGCAGGTTCTCCTCTGCCACATTAAAAGGCAGATCATGGAACACCGGCTTCAATTCCTTTTCAAAGCTTTCAAAAACATCTTTGATTGGTACTATATCATATGCGCTGTTCAGGTTTTTGGACAGTTGCTCCGCATCACTTACAGAATGTCCGGTTGAAAATTGAGAAGGCAACAGCAAGCCTCGCACATTTTCAGCTCCCAGCGCTTCACAGGCCAGCGCCAGCACCACAGCACTGTCAATACCGCCCGATGACGCAACAATGGCCTTCTTAAAGCCCATCTTACCAAAGTAGTCACGTATGCTCAGGACAATAGCATTGTATATCTGGTCTATGCCATGCTCCGCATTAAACTGGTCTGGTATCAATTGAACAAGAGGAACCTTGTCACCGATAAGAGTAACGGGCTCTGCAAAGCTGCCATCATCGTTAAAGGTCACCATTTGCATGGCTTCTTTAAAGTAGGGTAGCTCGGTTATAATATCCTGCTGCGCATTCATCACCAGTGATCCTCCGTCAAAAATGATCTCCGTTTGTGAGCCTATCGTATTGCAATAGATCATAGGCAGTTTATACTTCGCCACGTTCTGCTTTACAATGCTTTTACGGCCCGCAGCGTGCATATAATCAAATGGCGATGCGCTCAGGTTTATCATTATATCCGGCTGCTGTTGTATCAGCATATCCATCGGGCATACGCGGTACAGCGGGTCATCACCCAGGTTCCATATATCCTCGCAAATGGTTACAGCTAGCTTTTTGCCTTTAAACTCAAGCACGTTCCATTCGTATGCAGGTTCAAAGTAGCGGTACTCATCAAATATATCATAGTTAGGCAGCAGCGTTTTATGCACCACGCCCTTTATCTTGCCCTCATACAGCAGGTATGCACTATTGAAGAGGTCTTTACCCTCTACTTTAGGATTGATAGACGGAGCACCCACCAGCACACCTATAGTATCTGCATGTGCCGCTATCTGTTCAATGCACTGAAGTCCCTTCTCTATGAAGTCGCTAAACTCAAGAAAGTCGCGCGGTGGATACCCGCACACTGCAAGCTCTGAGAAAACAACAAGGTCTGCACCCTGTTCTTTCGCCTCATTAATGGCGGTAATGATCTTAGCCGTGTTAGACTCGAAATTGCCTATATGATAGTTTTGCTGCGCGAGAACGATCTTCATGATATAGCCCTAATAAATTAGCCCATGCAAAGTTATTGCATGGGCCATAGTTTTGGTTAAATGATGGCGCAAATTAAAAGAATAATCCTACACGAAGCGCGAAATTGTTTAACCGGGTATTGGCATCTGTAAAGCTGCCTTTGTAACCAAGCGTATAGTTCTGCGGTGCCGTAGCGTCCGGCAGAAAGCCGTTATTAAAGAAAAGGCCCGTATAGAAATACATTTTTTCAGTAATGGGATACTCTATGCCCGCGCCCACATTTAGCTGCAGCATTATAGGTGGAACAGACAACGCCCCCTTTAGCAACTCGTTATCTCCTGATGCTGTTTTCTCCGCACCGTTCTGGTCATTATAGGTTACTTCGTAGCTGGCTTTTTTACTTATGTTTATTGCAGCCGTAAGTCCTATTTGCCCAAATACCCGCAGGTTGTTTTTGCCCAGCGCATCAGAGCGAAGCTTTAATGCAAACGGTATCTCTATAAATTGCAGGCGGTAGTCGAAGCTTGTGTTAAGCACCGTATTTGGCTGTGTCTGATCCACAGCAGCTGTGGCTCTGGTATCTATCTTTCCTCCTTCCTGGTCAACGTTAAAACCGGTAGTAATGCCATAGTTCTGCGCGAAATAGTACTCGGCAATCAGTCCCCAGCAATAGCCCACCTTACTACCTTTGCTAGTCACATGGTAGTTGCCATCGTCGCTGGTGGAAGCTGTTGGGTGCATCCAGGTGATAGTAGGAGAAAAATAAGCGCCAAAGCGTACCTTGTTCATATCCAGCTGCCCGCCGTGTTGCACATTACCCTCAGGCGTATTGGGAACATCTACATATTCGTATTTTTGGGCCGATGCACTTGCAACGCTGATGATTGTAAATATTATAGGAAGCAGTAATCTTTTCATACAAAGGAAGCTTTAAGCAAAAATCAATGTACAATGTTACGTATTTGATGGCATCTGCATCCTATTTTTGCGAACAAAATAAAGAGAACCAAAATGTTACAGCCTAAGTCTTTTACCAGGTCTCACTTACGCATAGCGATAAATGCATGTCTGGCAGTTGTGTTTTGTATAGTAGCGCTTACCGCTTGCAATAGCGGCGAGAAACTGCCGGATGTGTCAAACATAAAGGTCGACCTGCATACAAAACGACTGGACAAAGACCTCGCCGCGCTCGACACAAATGCATTGCCCGCAGGTCTGCAAAAGCTGAACACAAAATACCCTGAGTTCCTCAACTTCTTCCTCGATACACTGATGGGTTTTGAGATAAAAGGAAACTATTCTGATACAACCACCGGCATTCAGCATGGCTTGAAAACATTTCTTACTTATAAGGACTATAAAGGATTGCTGGACACCGTAGCCAAGCACTATCCTGATACAAAAGAGACAGATGAGCAATTGACTAAAGGATTTCAATACATGAAATACTATTTTCCTAATTACCAGGTACCACAGGTTATCTACATGGTATCATGGCTCAATAACTGGGGCGCTTTTACCTTCGGCGATACCACACTGGGTATAGGTCTGGATATGTTTCTGGGCGATACTTATCCGTTCTACAAGTCAGTAGGCCTGCCTGATTATACGAACTCACATTTGCGTCCTGCATATATCCCTGTTGCTGCTTTTACAGTGGTGTATGAAAATATGCATCCCTTCATAAAAGAGGACAGAACGCTGCTGGATATGATGATACAAAAAGGTAAAGAACAATACTTTTTGAAACAGGTAGTGCCTTTTGCAGCAGATACCACACGCCTTGGCTATACAGAAAAGCAACTGAAATGGTGTAAAGAAAATGAAGCGAATGTATACAACTTCTTTGTGCATGATAACCTGTTTTATGAAAAAGAATTCGAACGTGTGTTGCGTTATGTAATGGATGGTCCCAGCTCTACTGGCATGCCGCCGCAAAGCCCGGGTAATATAGGTACATGGCTGGGCTTGCAAATGGTGGAATCGTATATGAAAGAACATCCACAAACAACATTGCCAATGTTGCTGAATCAAAATACAGATCCGCTAAAGTTCTTGCAGGATTCAAAATATAAACCCAGATAAACAATACCAAACATACACTAAACAGAGTATATGAAAACAAAGATACTTGCAGCAATAATGGCGCTGCTGCTAGCCTCGAATGCACACGCACAGGTAAACAAAGTAGACGATGTAAAGAAAATGCTGGAAACGCAGAATAAAGACACCGTAGCGTGGACCTACTCAGGCATACTTACATTGGGCGGTAATGAAGGTTTCCTGCACAATTGGGCTGCAGGTGGGGAAGTGGCTTCCGTAAATATAAATGGCCTTTTCAGCGGCTCACTCATTTATCTTAACCATCGCCATATATGGTCCAATAACCTGGATCTTGCTTATGGCCTTAACTATGCATATTCTACCGCATTCATTCCACATAAAACAGATGATCGCATAGATTTTACATCTAAATATGGTATGCAGTTAGATACCAGCAAATTCTTCTTTACAAGCCTGTTTAACTTCCGCTCGCAGTTCTCACATGCATATGATTACACCCTACCGGACTGGCAGCATAAGCCAACATCCAAGTTTTTGTCACCTGGCTACTTTACACTTGCCTTGGGTATGGAATACAGAAAAGGCTCTGATATAAGCATTTTCCTATCACCGCTAGCAGCGCGCCTTACTGTAGCTGATAAAAATTATACATCAGTATCGCCACAAGGTGCTTATGGCATAGATTATGGCAAAACAACACGCATGGAATTAGGGGCATACTTTTCCGGTCGTTATGGCATAGATATCAGCAAGAATATGTCCTTTAAGACAAGGTTGGACTTGTACTCTAACTACCTGGCAAAAAACAAAAAGGATAGTGTAGGAAATATAATCAAACACGACAACCCCGGAAATATAGATATACTGTGGGATAACATATTTGCATATCGTGTGTCAAAGTTCTTCAGCTTCACAGTTGCTGCAACTTTTATATATGACAACGACATACCATATTCCACTACTTATGTAGACCAGAGCGGCAATACTGTAAAGAAAACTGAACCGGGCATGAACCTGGGCTGGTGGCAGATAAAGCAAATATTGACCTTTGGGTTCGAATATAAATTTTGACCATGCTAAAGATGGTACTGTAAAATGAAAAACTTACCTTTGAATACCTGCTGTTTGGCAGGTATTTTAGTATCTTAACAACACAAATGTCTTCTTCATACCAGATAAAATTACCCCAGTTTGAAGGTCCTTTCGACCTGCTGCTTTTCTTTATAGAAAGAGATGAGCTGGATATATATAACATACCGATACACATCATTACCAAGGAATTCCTGGACTATATACACACACTTGAATCACTGAATATAGAACTGGCCAGCGAGTTCATCCTGTTTATATCCACCCTGATGCGTATTAAGGCTAAAATGCTTTTGCCACGCCGGGAGCTGGATGCACAGGGTAACGAGGTGGATCCGCGCCAGGAACTGGTAGATAAAATACTGGAGTATAAACGCTTTAAAGAAGCATCTGAAGAGATGGTGCTGATGGAAGCTGAAAGATTGCTGCAGCAAAAGCGTGGTAACATACGCAAAGAGCTGGAAATGCTGGGTGAAGAATATTCTGAGGGTACAGAGATACAGACCGTAACCATGTACAAGCTGATGCAGGCATACGAACGTGTGATGAACAAGTTCAAATACCGTATCAATAAGCCGCAGCACGTGGTGGTAAAATATAACTACACCATGGAAGGCCAGCGTGCCTACCTGCTGGACTATGTGCAGAAAGAAAGACGTGTAGCATTTGAGGCTATCTTCATGCAATGCGAGACAAGGATACATGCCATTTTCAATTTCCTCGGCATGCTGGAGCTTATACAGCAGAAATATCTGTGTATATTGATAGGTACCGGCAGGAACAATTTCATTATAGAATGGAACGATAACCAGGAGGAAGATACGACAGATATTAACAAACCTTTATCTACCGACGAAGGAGCTGAAAGTACTGAGCTGGCATAGAAATTGATATACTATAGATGTAGGCATGACCTACACATAAAGATTCCCCAGACACTGTCGGACAGAGGTTGTGGGGGCTTTTAGTTTATGAACGTTTTTATTGCTCTCTACCGTAGATATGCACTTCTGAGTTGATGGTAGTAGGAGCGGACATGCCCATCATATCCATGTTGCCTTCCATGTGGCGGCTAAGCTTGTAATCTACTATTAAGCCGGTGCTTACCTCTATATCAAGCGTGCCGGTTTGGGTGCCGCGCATATCCAGTCCCTTTATTTCAGGATTATCAGCAGAGCTACTTATCAGGTTTGAATTCACTTCAATGTGCGCAATACCATTGGCAACGGACAACAGCTTATATACGTTCTCTGAGGTTGCATTCATAAAGCTTATTGCGCTTTCGCCCTTTGTAGTCCAGGTATCACCCGCTTTTACTGCTTTGCCCGGGTATACATTAAATAGCTGTTGCAGCATATTATGTATGGCCGTATCGCTGAACTGGTTCAACTCATTGGCTGTAGCATTGGTGCTATCTACATTGCCGGGCTTCTTAATGTTAATAATATTGCCATTGGCATCCAATGTGGCCATGTATGGTTTGTGAAGTACATCAGTAATACTCTGAAATATCTTTTGAGATTGCTTGGCTGTATCTTTCGAATCAAACTCAACCGACATCATACTGTTGCCTGATTTTAACGCAATCCTATCATACGAGAAAACAATGCTCTTATTAGCTCCATCATTAGTCACCTGGTAAATAGCCTCGGTAGTCATGTTTTGTGATATGGCAATAGATGCACCTTTTATCTGCGGCTCAATAGATTCTTTACTCTCTTTTATATATTTGTACTTAGCGCCAGGCTTAAAATTCAGCTTCAGCTCTACCGGCCCATTATCTGCACTGCTATTTCCATTGCTATTGCAGCTTTGTAATGTGTATGATAAAATGCAAATGCCTATAAGTAAAGAAGATACCTTCATATAAAAGATTAAGTGCTACAAAAATAGGAATGTATAGCAGCAAATATAATTATTAAAGGAATTTAGCGAAATAACCGAATTTTGCAGCGCAATGAAAGGGGAACATGTAAATATACTGGCTATTGAATCATCATGCGATGAAACAAGCGCTGCTGTGGTGCGCGATGGAGTGGTGTTGAGCAACCTTATAGCTACCCAAAAGGTGCATGAGTTATACGGTGGTGTAGTACCGGAATTAGCATCCCGCGCGCATATGCAGAATATAATACCCGTTGTGGATGTAGCGCTGAAACAAGCAGGCATGGATAAGGATGATATAACTGCAGTGGCTTTTACACAGGCGCCGGGTTTAATAGGTTCATTACTAGTGGGCACCAGCTTTGCCAAGGCCTTTGCACAGGCGCGTAATCTACCGCTAATATCAGTCCACCATATGCAGGCGCACGTGCTGGCTCATTTTATTGAAGACCCCAAGCCACAATTTCCTTTCCTGTGTCTCACGGTATCTGGTGGGCATACACAGATAGTGCTTTGCAAAAGCCACCTGGATATGGAAGTGCTCGGCGAAACAGTGGATGATGCAGCAGGTGAAGCATTTGATAAAGTGGCTAAAATGCTGGGCTTGCCATACCCTGGTGGTCCCATGGTGGATAAAAATGCAAAGCTTGGCGATCCTAAACGCTTTACATTCCCGATAACGGATATGAAAGGGTATGATTTCAGTTTTAGCGGTATAAAAACAGCAGTGCTATATTTTCTGCAGAACGAGAAGAAGAACGATCCTGATTTTGCAGAGAAGAATATGAATGATATATGCGCTTCGGTGCAGTATACCATTATTAGGATGCTAATGAATAAGCTGAAAAGAGCAGCAAATGAATTGCAGATAAAACATGTGGGCATAGCAGGCGGCGTATCTGCAAATAGTGGCCTGCGCCAAGCGTTAACAGAAGTAGGAGAAAAAAATGGCTGGCAGGTATATATACCCAAATTTGAATACTGCACAGACAACGCTGCCATGATAGGCATAACGGCACACTATAAATACCTTAAAGGAGAATTTGCGGATATAACAGTAACACCATCAGCCAGGGCCAGCTGGGTATGAGCAATCAATACTTTCAATTCAAGCAATTTAAGATAGAGCAGGACAAATGTGCCATGAAGGTATCAACCGATGCCTGCATACAAGGCGCGTGGACACCTATAAAAGATGATGTACAAAATGTGTTGGACATAGGTACAGGAACCGGCTTGTTATCGCTAATGCTGGCACAACGAAATAAACAAACACATATTGATGCAATAGAGCTGGATGAGCAAGCAGCAATGCAGGCAAAAGAGAATGCTGAGTCGTGCCCCTGGGCAGAGCGTATTAACGTATTTCATGCAGATGTAAAAGCATATCAAACTAAACAGCGCTACGATTTGATAATTTGCAACCCTCCTTTTTTTCAAAATAGCTTGCTGGGTGATAATGATCAAAGAAACCGGGCTCGCCACACCATTTCTTTTAACTATAGTGATTTGCTGGATTGCTGTGAAAAGAATCTATCAGCGGATGGTTGTGCTTCTGTATTGCTGCCCAATAGTGAATACGCTTACTGGCAAAAATTAATAGAGGGCAAAGGATGGCATTCCATTGAAACATTATTGATAAAACCAAGGGCAGATGTTGCCATAAACAGAGTAGTGAGTGTTATAAACCGGGTACAGCAAATGACTAAAGAGCATACGTTGATTATTTACGAACAACCCGGTGTTTATACGGAAGCTTTTGAAAAATTATTAGGCCCTTTCTATCTTAAGTTATAAAAAAATGTTACTTTTCTTCATAAACACTTTTTATGAAGAAAATACTATTGTCCGTTGCTCTGGGTATATCGCTCATTGCGGGACAGAATGTGCAAGCTCAAAAATTGCAAATTCCCCAAAATTGCAAACTGGAAAACAAGCAGGATTATCAGACGCATGAGAAAGATGTTTTAGCCTGTATAAATTGGCTGGAACGCACGCCATTGGGAAAAGAAGAAGATACTCGTAAAGAGGCAAGTCAGTTTATTATTACCTGGGTATCGGGCAGTCCTTATGTTGTGTTGAAAATTTCCAGTTATGTGTTGCGTTTGAGTGAAGTGGATAAAGAAATGCTATTATTGTTTATGGGAGGTGGTACGCGTTACCAGATACAAAGCAAAGATACTTCCAGTCTGCCTACAAATATGGCCGGACTACAATCGGTAATGAAATATTACAAAGGTGACAACGGCGCCGCAAAAAACGATTTGATGGACAGCCTTATCGTGATGGATGGCCAGGGTAAACTATCTTCCTGGGTAAAAACAAAAATGTTTGAATAGATCTAAATAAACGGTTCCGCATCAGCATCCGGTTCATTCTTTGGCGGCTTCTTCTGGAAGATATAAAACAGGCATATCACCATCCATCCTATCCAAAAAAGATAAAAACCGAGATGGAAATTTTCTCCCGTTATGCGGTGCGTAAGCGTATGCCGAAAATCGTAGTAAGTAAAATATAGACCCGTCAATGCCGCAAGCAGGAAAATAAAGTGTACCGAACGCGCACCACGGTGTGCCAGTCGCTTTTGAACAAATAACTGAATAAGCAGGAAGAACATAAGTATGGCAAATACGGCCAGTGCTGCCTGCCACCATATCTGCATGAAGGTATATTGCTTATAAAAGAGGTCCATTCCTATTTTGCTAAGCCATGAAGCACGGGATATAAGATAGCCCGAAACGATGGAAAGAAAAGCAGTAAATAATATGAGCGGTGATATACGTATCATATACAGTGTATTGGTGCTATAAAAATACCATTCCATAGTATAGCAAACAACTATAGTCCTTCAGAAAGCGATATTAAATATATTCTGTAATTTTCTGAATTAAATTATCACTCATGAAAGCAATTTGGGAAAACGAAGTAATAGCTGAAAGCAACGATACTGTAGTGGTAGAAAACAATCATTATTTTCCTGCTAACTCAGTAAAAAAAGAATTTCTGCGTGATTCTGATACGCATACTGTTTGCCCCTGGAAGGGATTAGCTTCTTATTATAGCATAGAAGTGCATGGCAAGCAGAATAAGGACGCAGCATGGTATTATCCCGACCCTAAAGAAGCGGCAAACAATATAAAAGGACGAATCGCCTTCTGGAAAGGCGTCACGGTTACTGAATAATACTGCATGATAGCTGTAAAGCACCTAAGTAAACATTTTGGCGCAGTGACAGCGGTAAATGATATTTCCTTTGAAGTGAAAGAAGGAGAGAATCTGATACTGCTGGGCACCAGTGGCTGTGGCAAGACCACCACGCTGCGGATGCTGAACAGGCTAATAATGCCTGACGGAGGAAACGTGGCAATAGACGGGAAAGACATAAGCAGCGGTAGCCCTGAAGAACTAAGACGCAATATCGGATATGTATTGCAGCATAATGCGCTATTCCCGCACTACACAGTAGCAGAGAACATAGCGGTAGTGCCGCGCTTACTAAAATGGGGTAAGAAAAAAATAGAAGAACGCATATTGGAGCTATTACAAAAAATGCGTTTACCTGCAGAAAAATATATGCACACTTATCCCGCAGCATTGAGTGGAGGGCAGCAACAGCGGGTGAATGTAGCGCGAGCTATTGCTGCATACCCACCTGTGCTGCTGATGGATGAACCATTCGGTGCGCTGGACCCCATAACGCGGGCAAGTATAGTAAATGATTTTGCTACTATAGATGAATTTAAGAAAAAGACCATAGTAATGGTGACGCATGATGTGCAGGAAGCATTTCAGTTGGGTGACCGTATATGCCTGATGGATAAAGGAAGCATTATGCAGATAGGCACACCGATGGAACTGCTTTTTAAGCCTGCCAATGAACAGGTGAAAAATTTCTTTGACCACCATTACCTGCAACTGGCACTAAAAGCCACCCGCATAGCTACTATATGGCCTTACATAGAGGCTGAATCTATTATAGAACATAATGAAGTAATCGCAGCTCACAGCAACATTTGGGACGCCATGGAGTTGATGACAAAAAATAACATAACCGCAGTTGCTGTGAAAAATGGTGAGCTTAATGACATAAGAGAATTAAGTATAGCTGCGTTGCTCATAGCGTTTAATAAATATAAAAACGCCTGACATGACGGAAGAACAAGAAAGCTTTTTAGCATTTGTGTCCCAGCAGTCGGGTAAGCTACTGGAGCAGACGGTTACACATATCGGACTTACATTTATATCCCTGTTTATAGCTGTACTGATAGGCCTGCCATTGGGTATCTTCATTGCGCGACGCAAACGATTCACTGGTATAGTGCTTGGTAGTGCAGGTGTATTGCAAACCATTCCCAGCATTGCACTACTTGGTTTTATGATACCAATATTAGGCATAGGTGTGAAGCCTGCTATTGCTGCTCTATTCCTTTATGCATTGCTACCCATCATTCGCAACACTTACACAGGTATTACCGGCGTAGATGCAGATATAACGGAAGCTGCAAAAGGCATGGGCATGAGTAATGGCCAGATACTATGGAAGGTGCAACTGCCACTGGCTATGCCCGTGCTGCTGGCGGGGATACGAATAGCTACCGTAATAAACGTGGGCGTGGCGACATTGGCTGCTTATGTGGCTGCAGGTGGGTTGGGTGAATTTATCTTTGGAGGTATCTCGCTAAATAATACAAATATGCTGCTGGCTGGTGCTATACCTGCCGCACTGCTGGCTATAATTTTTGATTTCCTGCTATCAAGATTGCAACGAATAAATGTCAAGCGATTAAGAGTAGGTGTATGGCTTGCACCAGTCATTATTTTATTCTTGTCATCTTTCTATCTCTTGCCACGCCATTATGATGGTAAATTACTGGCCGGCTTCACGCCTGAATTTATGGGGCGACAAGACGGTTACCTGGGATTGCGGAAAAAATATAAGCTGAACATACGCAATGTGGTGATAAGCGATGCTATAATGTATAAAGCCACCTACGAAAAAAAGCTGGACGTAATAAGCGGCTATAGTACAGATGGTCGCCTGAAAGCATACGACCTGGTGACGCTGACAGACGATAAGAAAATATTTCCGCCTTACTATGCTGCCCCTATAGTAAGGCATGAAGTACTGCTTGCATACCCAGAGCTGGAAAATGTTTTAAACCTGCTGGCCGGAAGAATAAATGATTCCGTAATGACAGAATTAAATTATAAAGCTGACTATTTGAAGCAAAGCCCCGAAAAAATAGCAAGGGATTTTCTTCAGAATCAGAGATTGTGGAAAGAACCCCGAAATGGGAAAAAAGGATTAGTACGCATTGGCTCAAAAATATTTGCAGAACAATACATACTGGCCGAAATGTACAGCATGCTCATAAAAGGTTATACTGATCTGGATGTGGCAACAAAAACCGGTCTGGGTGGCACTAAAATATGCTTTGATGCGCTGACAAACAATCAGATAGATATGTATCCTGAGTATACTGGAACGGGCTTATTGGTCATTTTGAAACCCGGCCAGCAATTAATTGATAGCCTTATAACAAATAAAGATGAGGTATATAAATACGTGGGGGATAATTTTAGTAAACGTTTCAATATCATTTGGTTGAAGCCGATTGGATTTAATAATGCCTATGCATTAATGATGCGACGAAAACAATCAGAAGAATTAAATGTAACATCAATATCACAACTGAAAAACTACCTTGATAAATGACACTCACCCAGCAGTACAATACTGTAAGGCAGCGTACGGAACATATTTGCAGGCCGCTGAAAACGGAAGACTATGTGGTGCAGCCTGTGGTGGACGTGAGCCCACCTAAATGGCACCTGGGCCATACTACCTGGTTTTTTGAAACTTTTATATTGAAACCCAACTTGCACGGCTATAAAGAGTTTGACCCTGATTATAATTTTGTATTCAACAGCTATTACGAAACAATAGGAGCAAGAGCGATACGAACTGATCGCGGCAATTTGAGCAGGCCGGGTGTAGAAGAAATCTATAAATATCGCGGATACGTAGATAGCGCTATGCACAATCTATTAGCAGCTAAACTAAACAATGAATTGGAAGAACTAATAGTGCTGGGTTTGAACCATGAAGAGCAGCATCAGGAGTTATTGTGGACGGATATAAAATTTATACTCGGCCATAACCCTTTGTTCCCAGCCTATGATACAAGTATTATAGAGCAAAAAAATAATAGTCAGCAACGCGATAAATTTCTGCCCATTGACGCAGGCATTTACGAAATTGGATATAATGGCAATGCATTCTGTTTTGATAATGAGCTGAACAGGCACAAAGTGTATCTGCAGGATTTCAGTATAGCAATGGAGCCGGTAAATAATGGTGAATACCTGGAGTTTATAAATGATGGTGGCTATACTGATTTTAGGTTCTGGCATGCAGAAGGCTGGGACTGGGTAAAGAACAATAATATTCAAAATCCACTGTACTGGCATAATATAGACGGGCAATGGCATTATTATACACTTGCAGGTCTAAAACCTGTTGACCCTGCTGGTATACTTTGTCATATCAGCTTTTACGAGGCATCGGCCTATGCTTCATGGAAAGGTATGCGCCTGCCTACGGAGTTTGAATGGGAAGTTGCTTCACAACAATTTGACTGGGGCAAAAGATGGGAGTGGACAAATAGCGCTTACCTGCCATACCCGGGTTTCACAAAAGCGCCGGGTGCTATAGGCGAATACAATGGAAAGTTTATGATAAATCAAATGGTGCTGCGGGGTGCATCGGAAGTGACACCGCCGGGGCACAGCCGCAATACCTACCGAAACTTCTTTCACCCACACCTACGATGGCAATATACCGGTATCAGATTGATAAAATAAAAACCACACCATGAATCAGTTTTTTCAAAACGTATGGAAAGGGCTAAACGCTTCGCCTAAGTATCTCGAATCAAAATATTTTTACGACGCTACCGGCGATAAAATATTCGAGGAGATAATGGAATGCCCCGAATACTATCTTACCAGCTGTGAAAAGGAAATATTCCAGTTACAGACAGCTGCACTTACAGATAAATTTTTAAGCAGTCTTAAGGATTTCGACCTGGTGGAGCTAGGGGCGGGCAGCGCTATGAAGACAAGCTTCCTGTTAAAGCATATGGTGCAAAGGGAGATTGATTTTACTTACTATCCTATCGATATATCTGCCCACGTAATTGCTGGTCTTTCCAAAACGCTGCCGCTAAAAATACCTGGTTTAAAAGTGCATGGTCTTAATGGCGATTACTTTGATATGCTGGACGAGCTGAAGCAGATATCAGGCAGAAATAAAGTAGTACTCTTCCTGGGCTCCAGCATCGGTAATATAACACTGGAAGAAACAGAAAGCTTTTGCAAGCAGCTGCGCTCACATCTATTGCCTGGAGATATGGGGCTCATCGGCTTTGACCTTAAAAAGGATGCACGTATCGTATTGCCCGCATATAATGATAAGGCCGGCATTACAAAACGCTTTAACCTGAATTTACTGCAACGAATAAATAAAGAACTGGATGCCGATTTTGATACTACGGCATTTGAACATAGCCCAATGTATGACGAGGTAACCGGTGCATGCAAAAGCTACCTGGTAAGTTCAAAAAAACAATCGGTGCGGATAGGCGAAGTAGGAAGGATACAATTTGATAAAGATGAGCCTGTTTACATGGAAATATCCCAAAAATATACTGTAAGCCAAACAGATACATTTGCAAAGAACTCGGCCTTCAAACCGGTACATCATTTCTTTGATACTAAAAAGTGGTTTTTAGATACTTTATGGCAAGCCGTGTAGCCGAATAATATTTATTTTCGTTTCAAAATAAGAGCGCGCGTGGTACACCTTTTCCAGCCATTGAAAATAAGAGATATAGAGTTAAAGAACAGAATTGTAGTTTCCCCAATGTGCCAGTATTCTAGCGATGATGGTTTTGCAAACGATTGGCATTTTGTGCATCTTGGCACCAGGGCAGTGGGTGGCGCAGCACTGGTAGTGACAGAAGCCACGGCGGTTACACCAGAAGGACGCATTTCTCCATACGATCTTGGTATATGGAAAGATGAACATGTAGAACAACTAAAACGCATTACTACTTTTATAGAGCAGCAAAATGCGATACCGGGTATACAGCTGGCACATGCAGGCCGGAAAGCCAGCAAATCACAACCCTGGACGGGTGATAAACTTATCCCTTTAAATGCGGGCGGCTGGAAGACGGTTGCCCCATCGCCTATTTCTTTTGATGAAGGTTATGATCATCCGCATGAATTATCAATAAGCGAAATTGAAGAAATAATAGATGCCTTTGCTGCTGCTGCGGTGCGTGCACTTATGGCCGGCTTTAAGGTAATAGAGATACACGCAGCACACGGCTATCTTATAAATGAATTCCTCTCACCACTTAGTAATGAGCGCACAGATTCCTACGGCGGCAGCTTTGAAAAACGTATTCGTTTCCTACTGGAAATAGTAGCTGCTATACGGGAAGTTTGGCCGAAAGCCTATCCTTTATTTGTACGTATCTCGGCATCAGATTGGCATGAGCATGGCTGGCAAATAGAAGACTCAATAAAGCTGGCAAATATTCTTAAGACTAATGGTGTTGACCTGATGGATTGTTCATCGGGCGGTATAGTGTCACATGTTAAAATTCCCGCTGCCCCTAACTACCAGGTGCCCTTTTCTGACGCTGTAAGAAAGGGCAGTGGCATACTGACAGGTGCGGTAGGTATCATTATTACGCCGCAGCAGGCAGAAGCTATAATAGCTGAGGAACACGCAGATATTGTATTGCTTGCCAGGGAACTGCTGCGTGATCCTTACTTTCCCTTACGTGCAGCACGCGAACTGGGTTATGATATTAAATGGCCTGATCAGTACGAGAGAGCTAAGAGATTGAAAAGTTGAGTGCTGATTATGAGTCTGTTATCTCATTTCTTTAAAAAATGTTAAATATTTTCCAACCCTTTTAGGAATGGGGCTGTCTTTCTTTTTACCCGGGACTGAAGTCTTCGGGCGAATAGACTATTGATCACCCAATCCTTACTCTATGGAAACGCTTTCGCTGGTTTTAATACTATGCAGTGCAGCGGGATTTGTGTGCGAGCGATTTATTAGTCCAAAAAGCAGGACTACGGTTACGGGCAGGTTAAAGGTCGTATTCTACATTTATATCCCAGCTCCAGGTTCGTTGTACAGTAGTTATTATCACTATCGGTTGGCTCTAAATAATCCCGCATGAAACACATCCACATCTCCAGTTTCTTTATTACTGCTTTTCTCCTGTTTTCACTGCAGGCGTCTGCACAGCTTGATAGCTGCAATGTTTTTTTACAGGGCAACTATATAGAGGTGGGCATCAATTCAAATGGTGCATATGGTTCCAGCATAGCTGCTCCTCCCGGCTATCATCCCAAAGGACCTGCCGACGTGGGAAATGTATGCTTTCCCGCAGCATGTCCGCATGGTGCGGGCCTGGGCTTTGTAGCTGATCCTGATAAAGACGGATGGACGGTAGGAACACCGCCTTACTTTGGAGATTATTTTTTACCAGGCCAACCACAGGAAGGCTGGAGCATTGAAGCAGATGGTGTGCAGGCAAATGCTTGGAATGGCGGCGGTGCATGCGGCAGTAGTGCTTATTTATTTTCAAATCCGGGATTGACGGGTGGTAATACTTCTTACGCCAATAATGTTAAATCTGTTTCCGGCGTATGGCAAGGCCGCTTTAATGGCCTCGATATTACACAGGAAACTTCACTCGATTCGGACAATGTATTTTTTATAGTGCATGTTACCCTTGTAAATACTAGTGTAACTACAAAAAGAAATGTTTACTATCTCAGAACTGTAGACCCTGATAATACCGAACCCGAAGAAGGGGGACTTGGTTTTTATACATACAACTATATTCCTTACCAGTTGCCCAACCCGCAAAATCGCACGCTGGTTGCAGCACAGGGCCATGCTTATAGAAGAGCATATTTGGGCCTGGGTACTTTAGATTGCCGGGCAAGATGTTTCTATCTGATGAGCGGGCTGGCACCTGTGAGTGAAGACCTTGGTGCAATGTACAATGAAAATGATACGTCAGGATATCACTATTACACGCATTCATTTATTGACTCTACTACCATAGTTGGCTATAACCCCATTACTGGCGACCCTGTATATGCCAAAGGATACGATTATTACTATAATGACGTAGGCATTGGCCTCGTGTTCTCGCTTGATAGCTTGCAGCCCGGCGATACTACTGAGCTTACGTATGCTTACATACTAAGAGAAGGAGATGTTGATCAGGCATTTGAAGCAACCAAGCCTAAATGGCAGCATGTGGGTGACCCCGCAGCATTTAATTCCAAGCACGATCTATCGGTCTGTCGAAATAGTATAGTGCCATTAACAATAAATAAAGGCAGCTCCTACAAATGGACTTGGTATGCTTCAAATACTACCGATTTTAAATCAACCGTACTTGTTGATTCTGTAATGGGTACGCCTTTCTCGGCAGATACTACTGTGCTCGATTCGGCAATGGGCGCCGTAACCGGGCTTGATACAAATAAGGGCATCACCATTAACATAAGTATGGGTTCTGTACCACGTACTATTGTGGCAATAGGAGCTACGCCTTCCTGCGTACCGGACACGATAATTATGCACCTGATACCTAATATCACACCACCACCGCAAACCACGCCTATACTATACTATTGCAAGGGTGATCCTAAACCTAAACCACTTAGTGCCATTGGCAGCAACCTTAGATGGATGGTTAATAAAACGGATTCTGTTGGTACGGCCACAGCACCAACGCCTAAAACGGATTCCGTAGGTGCGTTCAATTATTATGTGCGACAAACTGTAAATGGCTGCACCAGCGATCTTGCTGTAATTACTGTTATTGTAAATGCACCACCTCCGCAATTAGCTATTCATAATAACAGCCCATTGTGCCTTGGGGATACCTTGAAGCTCACAATTGATTCCGCACAAAATGCTGCGTACACATGGGTTGGCCCGGATAGTTTTATGAGTAAAGACCAAAACGCTGTTAAAAATGGTGTGAATGTAGCAGACACTGGTTTCTATTTTGCAAATGTTTTGGTGCGGGGTTGTCCTATTCAAAAGGATTCTACCTATGTACGCATAGATGCTGTGATAGTAAAGATATCTGCTGATAAGAATAAAGTTTGTCAGCATGATACGCTGGAGTTGTCATTTGCCGGTGTTGCGCCTGATACAGGTACCACCTACACCTGGGACTTCAGCAATGCAACAGTGCTGTCAGGCAGCGGCAAGGGACCTTACTTTGTAAAATGGGATACTACGGGCGCTAAAACAATATTGCTTGATGTACGCAACTGGCGTTGCAAATCAGGCGATACGGATCTGATAACAGTATCAAAGGCACCGGATGTAGCATTTAATATTCCTAAGGATATATGCCTTATGGATACGGTTACGCTACAGGTAGCACCGTCAAGTCTTGATAATGCACAGCAATTTAACTGGACAACCCAGGGCGGCAATTTAATAAATGGCTATACAGGTAATTACTATGTAGCCTGGAATAGCACAGGTAAGAAAATAATATCACTTACTGTTGCGTATAGTCAGTGTGTACATTCTCCGGTTTTTGATACAGTGACGGTGCATGCGCTTCCTAATGTTAACCCCCGGGCATTAAGCAGCACGGATATTTGCATAGGTGATAGCGTTGAATTCAAAGCAGATAGCGGTACAGGATTGACCTACAAGTGGTACCCTACGCAGTATTTCCGCAATGCATCAACTGCAAGTAACAAGGCATGGGGTAAGATACAGGCATCGGGAAATGTGTACGTGACCGTACGAGATAATTATGGTTGCATAGGCAGAGATAGTATTAACGTTACGACTAAACCTTGCTGCGTTGTTTCATTGCCAAGCGCATTTACTCCTAATGGCGATGGACTTAACGATGTATTCAGACCTATTACCAAAGGTCATCATCAGCTTGTTATTTTCCGGGTTGTGAACAGGTACGGACAAACAGTATTCGAAAGCAATGATGAGAAGCTGGGATGGGATGGCAAATATGCAGGCGTGCCGCAGAACATAGATACATACTTCTATTATCTGCACTACATCTGCAATGGTAAGGATATCGAAGAGAAGGGAGATGTAACATTGGTCAGGTAAAAATCATCCAACAACTAAAATCGCACTCATGAAGATCCGCATCATACTATTGCTTCTTTGCTGTTCTGCAGTATGCAGCTACGCGCAAATGCGAAAAGTTGCATATACATATATACCCGCGCAGAGTTGGCGCACGTCGGCTTTTGCAGCGCCCAATGCCCGCAGGGTAATAACAACAGATACCGAATATTATTGGAACAATCCCATTGTACAGATAGATACCACAGGTTCTTATCTGCTGGACCAGGTAATGCCCGCCGATAGTGGATATTGGTTCGGTAATAACGTATATAATTTTAGTGGCTTTGCGGAGTTGTATGATATCAATAGAGCCGATACGGATACAACTATTGTACAGCTGCTGGGCGTAGTAAGTGCCTGGCATGGGCATGTAAAGAAAGGCTCAACTAATATTATTTCCTTCCGGGTTTGGGATCAGGACCCCACAGCTTATTTTCAGGGAGATACCGTTTATGTAAAAGGTTATCCGGGTAATATAAAGACCAGTCTCAACTGGTCGGTATCGCAACTGCTGATCGGCGCGCCCGGCGCGCCTGATACTACACCGGTGGTAGCAATGTTCCCGTATCCCCTTAATAGTTTGCCGGATCATTTTTTCGTTGGCTACGAGATGACCTATAATTTCAACACACTCAATGGCGATACTATTACACTGGGAGCAACACCTGAAGGGAATGCAAAAGGTGTAGGTATGAATTATATAGATTCAGCCACAGGTAATTTGATCTATATACCCAGGAACGCAATAGAGATAGCGCCTAACATATGGCAGGATTGTTACTACAATTACGGCTTCCGGGTAAACCTTGGTATTGTACCCATTGTGCAGTTCAAATACGCACATGATGACCTGAATGTGAAAGGCATAACAAAGAACGAACTTACCTTTTTTGGTAATTATCCTAATCCTGCTACGGCATCAACCAATATAAAATTCGCGCTTAAAAACACAGCAGGGATATCAGTAAAGGTGATCGATATGCAAGGACGTGTAGTTAGTATGATAAATGCCGGTGCGCTGTCTGCTGGCGATCATTCGCTGCCCCTATCAACCGAAAATATGCCTGCCGGTAATTACGTATATGTGCTTAGCACGAACGCAGGGGCAGCATTTGCCGGCATGCTGTCAGTAATTAGATAACCTGGAGCTTAATGAAACTATTATGAAAAAAATATTGTTATCATCATTGTCCTTGTTTGTTGCGGTACAGGTAATGGCCCAGCAGGTTTTGCCTGCAGCAGTCTACTTAAACCAATCAGGTGTTGGCAACAGCGTATATGATACACAAACAGACAGGGTAAAAGCAGGCGAGAAAACTACCGGCAAATCGGATACTGTAGTGTATACAAATAATTCATCGCAGTTGTCTTCCAATACGGATTACAGGTATTATGTAGACGTCGCATCTGCTATCGACAGCGGATACTACCTCGGTACCAATGCCTACGGCTACAAGGGCTGGGCAGAGGCCTATAATATTACCGTTCCGCATGATACGGAGATAGCAATAGTTGGCACGATGAGCGTATGGCATGGCAGCTACAAGTTAACGACTAACAAATCAGTAAGCATACAGGTGTGGGATGTAGATACCACACATGCTACTTATCTAAACTCTTCCGCTTTTGTAATTGGCTATCCTAATAATGTGTTGACAAGCCAAACCGTGCCCATAAAAGCTCTGCGTATGGGGTATAACTATAAGCCTGATACAGTGTCTGCGCTAACCTGGTTTGATAACCCGGTCAACGTATCGGGATATTTCTTTGTAGGCTACGAAATGACTTACGATTTTCATAATCTTAACGGGGATACCATATGCATTCGCGCTACTAAACAAGGATCCGGTACCGGCCACAGGGATTTTTATACTATGGATGCCAGTTGGGATACACTTTACCATATGCGCAATGCAGTGGAAATGCCTACCGGCTCCTGGATTGACCCTTACTGGCAGGCGCACCTGAATGTCAATCTATCCATCGCGCCAATCATTCAACGAAGAGATATAACAGGCCTCAGCAGCATTTCAAAAGATAATTTTACCTATTATGGTTTGTATCCCAATCCTGCCCTTGATAACATGAAACTCAGAATTAACACGAGCGTTTCTGGTCCCATCTCTGTTACAATAATGGATGTTAATGGCCGTCAATTGTCGGAACAAGAAGGGATCTTCCTAACTGTAGGGGTGAACGAATTGCCCGTGAACGTAAGCAATTTAAATGCAGGCACATACATATGCCTTATTAACAACAGTAAAGGGGCGCTGTTCGCTGAAAGGTTCACTATAGTTAAATAAAATGTTATGTGAATAATTCCCAACGAACAGCATGCCATTTTTTTGATGCTTATGACCTTTGCGGTAATTAAATAAAATATTATATTTACGAAACGTGTTCTTAACAATTATTTATATAGGATTGTTAGCAGCGCGCGAAATGTTTAAAAAAAATAGTATGAAAAAAATATTAGTCGTTCTTGCACTGTCATGCCTCTTTACCAACGTTAATGTTGTCAATGCGCAAACAGTTAGGCAGTCAGCAATAGATCCCACTCGTGTAGATGGTCATTTTGATGTTATAAAAATGACGAGCAAAGGCGAAGAACATATAAATGTGAATTACTGCCTTTTCCCTGCGCCGTTTTTTGACGTGGTGAAAATTAATCTCAATACACCGGATCCAATGCCTATGAGCATTAAGATCGTTAGTGCTAATGGCCAGACAAAATTTGCCTGGAAGCCCGAACAGGTGAGCTATCGTTACGATCAGCAATTTAATATACAGTCCCTGGCTCCGGGATTATATCATATGGACATTTACGATGCAAATAATAATAAGATGTATAGTGTGCCTTTCTCTAAAGAGGCCTCTACCGCAAACCCTGCTGCTGTTCAGACCCGTGATAGAAATTAATAAATCATCCAATAAAATAAACTGGTTCTCATGAGAAACCTTTATCCCTTTAAATTTTTTGTTGCCGTTATAGTCTGCTCATTATTGGGCTCAGGTGCGTATGGGCAGCTTGATAGTTGTAATGCCTTCCTGCAGGGCCGGTACCTGGAGGTGGGTATAAATACCACCGGTGCTTTCGGCTCCAGTGTGTCTGCACCTGCGGGCTACCATCCTAAGGGTGGTTCTTCTGTAGGTAACACTTGTTATCCTTCCTATTGTGTGCCAGGTGGTACTAACCTTGGTTTCGTTGCCGATCCTGCCAAAGATGGCTGGACAGTAGGCAGTCCGGCGTATTTTGGTGATTACTTCCTGCCCGGTAGCCCACAGGAAGGCTGGAGCTTTCAAACAGGTACGCACAGATTTGACGCGTGGAACGGAAGTTCTTCCTGCGGCGGACAGCCCTTTGGCTATTCTGATCCTACAGTTACAGTTCAGACAGGTTTCGGTAATGCCACTTATTCTTCAATCGCAAGTAAGCGTTTAGCTATCTGGAAAGGCGTTTTTGATAGCATCAGAATAACACAGGAAACAATACTCGATACTTCAAAAGTATTCTTTACCTCATATATAATGATAGAGAACTTAAGCTCTGTCACTAAAAGAGACATATATTATTTAAGAACAGTGGATCCCGATAATGATGAACCGGAAGCAGGCGGCGGCTTTACTACTACAAATACAATCGTAGATCAATTACCTAATGATTCACACTCAACACTTATATCCGCCACAGGCGCCACCGGTGCTTATCTGGGTCTTGGTACACTTGACTGCCGCGCAAAATGTTTCATTATTAATACCGGTCTAGATCCTCAGCCTGCTTCTGACACCGTGGGTATCTCACACGGCGTGTTAAATCATGGTTTGAATGATATGTATAATGGCGATCCCACCTACTATAAATATTCAGGTACCAATACTTCAGATCAGGGTATAGGCCTAGTATTTAAGCTTGATTCTCTAGTAGCAGGTGGTTGCACCAGCTTTGCATACGCATATATATTGAGGGCTGCCGATCTTCAGGCTGCATTTGCTTCTACTGCACCTAACTGGTCTACATTCGGCGATACATCAGCATATCTCAGTGGTGATACCGCTGCCGTATGTAAGAACAGTATCGTAAATATGACCATTGTAAACGGCGGTTGCCATAGCTGGTATTGGACTTCTTCTACCGGTAACTACATTTATCCGTCATACGGTACTACTGTTTCGGTACAGATGGACAGTACTCCGGCAAAGCTTAGAGCAATTGGCAGCAACGGCTCATGTATACCGGACACTGTCGACATGACCATAATACCTAATATCGTTATCACGCCAATTGTAGAACATATTTACTATTGTAAAGGCAATGCAGGTGGGCCAATAACAGCAAAGGCTCCTGCAGGTACTACACTACGCTGGTATATGAGCATGGATCCTGCCGATACAGGTTCTGCAATTGCACCTACACCTAATACTGATTCAATAGGTACTTATACATATTATGTAGCTGCGGTATCGCCCAAATGTACTAGCGAAAGAGTTCCGGTAGAAGTAACCGTTAATCCGCTGCCTCCTACGCTGGTAGCTGGTAATGGTGGTATGGCCTGCCTTGGGGAGGCAGCTCAGCTCACGGCCACTACTATAAATAGATCTCAATATTATTGGCGCGGTCCTAATGGCTTTACAAGCAATACTCAGAATCCTACAGTCAACAATGTTGTTGCTTTAGACTCTGGTATGTACATAGTTGTAGACTCGCTATATGGATGTCCTACACAGGTGGACAGTACATTACTATGGGTGAATAACTTATTTGCAAAAGTTAAAACAAACAAGCCTTCTGCATGTATCGGTGATACACTTACGCTCGACTTTGGTGGCGCCGCACCGGGCAATGATAGTAGTCTTTTCCAGTGGGGCTTTGATAATGGTACGCTCATCAGCGGCGATCCTACAGGCACAAGCCGTGGCGTCTATGTTGTAAGATGGGATACCGCAGGCAATAAATACGTAACACTCATGGCAAAGAACCTGCGTTGTGTATCAAGAATAGTAGATACCATCCCGGTTGTATTTGCACCGCAGGTAGCATTCTCTATGCCGAAGGACATTTGTATTAATGATACAGTGACGCTACGTGTTGCTGACTATAGCCTTACAAACGCCAACAAGTTCATGTGGACCTATGGCGGTGGCAGGGAAGTTAGCAATGGCACCACCAGCAGTGGCATTGACTATATGACCTTTAACAGTATAGGTACTAAAATAGTAACACTGTCCATAGCTTACCCTCAGT